>Ga0209153_1000031_pt1 | contig 69855 bp, 49 predicted proteins | sample GraSoiAngelo_120_FD_185877 | JGI IMG/M metagenome (GOLD analysis project Ga0209153, IMG submission 185877) | Grasslands soil microbial communities from the Angelo Coastal Reserve, California, USA - 14_0919_09_20cm (SPAdes) (version 2) | ecosystem: Environmental > Terrestrial > Soil > Grasslands ... | reverse complement strand
TCGGGCGAGGCGTTGATGGGCGCGCAGAATTACGGCGTGGACGTGAACGTCGCGGCGGCCGTCGCTGAAGAGGTGAAGGCCGTGCACGCGCTCGGCGTCGAAGTGTCCATCGTCGTCGGCGGCGGCAACATCTTTCGCGGCGTCTCGAAGAGCGCGGGCAACATGGATCGCTCGTCGGCCGATTACATCGGCATGCTGGCGACGTTGATGAACGCGGTCGTCTTGCAGGATGCGTTGGAGAAGACGGGCACGCACACGCGCGTGCTCTCGGCGATTAACATACCGGAAGTCGCCGAGCCGTTCATCCGCCGCCGCGCGATCAGGCATCTGGAAAAAGGGCGCGTCGTCATCTTCGCTGCCGGCACGGGTAATCCTTATTTCACGACCGATTCGGCCGCCGCTTTGCGCGCGCTTGAGATCAAAGCGGAAGTAATCTTGAAGGCGACTAAAGTTGAAGGCGTCTATTCGGCCGATCCGATTAAGGACCCGACGGCGACGCGCTACGAGTGCATCACTTATCAAGAGGTGCTCGAACAGCGCCTGCAAGTAATGGACGCCTCCGCCATCTCGCTCTGCATGGACAATAATTTGCCCATCGTCGTCTTCAACATGCTCGCGCCCGGCAACATCCTACGCGTCGTCACGGGCACGCCCGGCGTCGGCACGAAGGTCTGGATGGAAAAAGAAAAGCCGTGACGGGTGCCGAGTGACAAGTGACAAGAAAGAACTTGTCCTGTCACTTGTTACCTGTCACTTGTCCCGGAGTTGAGTCATGACTGAGAAGGACGTGATCAAAGATACCAAGCCGCGCATGGATGCGGCTGTTGAGGATTTGCGGCGAAAGTTGGGGAGCGTGCGGACGGGTCGCGCGGCGGTGAGCGTGCTCGATCCCGTTATGGTTGATTACTACGGCACGCCGACGCCGCTCAATCAGATGGCTTCGATTCACGTGCCTGAGCCGCAGATGATCACCGTGCAGCCTTGGGATCAGACGCAGCTTGGCGCGATTGAAAAAGCGATCCGCGCGGCCGACCTCGGCCTCAACCCGTCGAACGATGGCAAGCTCGTGCGCGTGCCGATCCCGCCGTTGACGGAAGAGCGGCGCAAGCAGTTGGCCAAACAGGTGCACGAATTCGCGGAAGAGCACCGCACGGCCGTGCGCAACGTGCGGCGCGACGCCAACGACCGGCTCAAGAAACTGCTCAAAGACAAGACCATCTCCGAAGATGCCGAACGTGACGCGCTCGACGAAATTCAAAAACTCACTAACAACTTCATCAGCAAGATTGACGAACTGGCCAAGAATAAAGAGCAAGAGTTGATGAGCGTCTAAGAAAAGCGAAAGACAGACGCAAGAACAAAAAATCGGAGCGAGAAGGCGCATCCTTCTCGCTCCGATTTTCTATCTACGACAACTCCCTTTTGCGGTTCCTTACGGCCGGCCGATGCCGGGGATGCGTCGCCACCAATCGTTGTTATTGCGCCGGTCGCGGTCGTTCGGGTAACGCTGATCGTATCTGCCATTATCACGCCCGCCGGTGTAGTTCAGCCCGTAGGCGTCGGCCACGATATGCAGATCTGTCTGGAGCGACTTCCAGTCGGAGAAGGTGCGCGAATCGAGTTGGAAGCGTCCAAACTCACGGCTCATCTCGTTGGCGCTACTGATTAACGACTCGGCTTCGTTGGCACTGCGATTCAAGTCGCGCCCGTTGCCGATGCGGCTATCCAGACGATCAGCGGCGCGGCGGAACTCTTCCATGTCCGTGTTGATGTGATCCTCGCGGCTCGAACCGTTAATGCGGCTGTGGTCGAGATTGCGATCCACGTCGTTCTGTAGCCTATGTGTGCCGTCTTTGAGGCGACGCACGGCGTCGCGCAACGTGCGGCTGTCATAGCCATAGCGGCCACGATTGGAGGAGCTGTCGTTGCGGTCTTGATCGTCGTCGCGGTCGCGGCGGTCGCGACGATAATCGCGGTCGCGGTCGCGCTGATCTTGGTCGCGTTGGTCGCGCCCCCACGGATCGTTACTCTGCGCGGCGGCGAGGCCGGGCAGATAGAAAGCGAAGATTAGGGCGGCGATGATGGTCAGCAGTGTGATGCGTCGGTTCATTGTTTTGCTCTCCTTCAAGGGCTTCTCGTCAACGACCGTGTGCGATCTGGAAAGCGCTGTCGGCGACTCGGTCTGACTATTCGCTTGCTGCGCTGTGGCGTCGAGCGAGCGCATCTGAGTAGGGCAACCACTATGCCAATAGAAGGTGCCCACGGATTGCGGCGGATCAATTAAAAGAAAGGCGAGAAATTGTGCGGCCCACGTGATGAACCCATCGGGCGCGCAAGTTGTATTGTTCCAAAACGTGCATGTAGCTGCGCATATCGTTCACTAATCCAACGGCTCAGGGCGCGCTTCACTGCCACAACTTCGCCACGTGCTGGCGCACCTGTTCTTCATGTAGTGGCGGGCGCGCGTTGGTCTCTGTCACAACAACCCACTGCGGCGCACCATTCGTCGTCTGCATCAGCAACAGCGATGCGTCGCGCGCGCGGTCGCCGAAGTGACTGATGCGCGCAGCAGCTAGTCCGCCGCCGCGCACGATGCCATCTTGCGGCGCGCGCGGCCAACCTGCTTCGACGACAAGCTCACGCACGCCTGCGCGCAAAATGAGTTTCCGCCCGACCATCGTTGACATACCGACGCGAAAACGATGCGCGTCCTCTTGTACGATGCTGATGCTTGCGCCCCTGCGATTGGCTTCGGCGGCGAGGGCGTTGAAGGTGGCAAACAACCAATCGCAGCCGACGCCGCGCGCCAGATCGTTCGTCGCGCGCAAGGCCAAGTATTCGGCCACGTCGCCGCGTCCCTCTGCGCGTGCGCGTTGCTCGGCGGCGGCCACGCGCTGCGCCCACTCTGCATCCAACTCAGACAAATCCCGGTGTGCTCCTCAACAGTCGTTCGCGCGCTCGTTCGGCGCGGGCCTGCGCCGGATGTTATCATGCGCCCGCACACGGACGTTAATTCGTTCGTCAGGAAACTCCGGTCGAGGTGGTCTAACACATGAGAACTGCACACGGAGGCCGGCGGCGCGCTGGTTGGCTCTGCACGCTTGCTTTCATTCTGCCCGCGCTCATAACTTTTGCGCCCAGCGCCATCGCACAGCAACCTAGTCCAGCGCCTGCCGCCGACAACGAATATCAAGTCGGCGCGATCCTCTGGGCGCAATCGTCGGGCGAGGCGCGGGCGCTCTATTATCAAGCGTGCACGCTCGCGCGCATGATGTTGGATCGCGACCTCAAGACGCATCACAAGGACAAGCAGCAGCGCGCCGTCGTGGTTGATGTTGACGAGACGATTCTGGACAACAGTCCGTTTCAAGCCAGACTGGCGAAAGCGCGCAAGGAATATAGTCAGAAGGATTGGGCCGCTTGGACGAGTGCGGCGCAAGCCACCGCGTTGCCCGGTGCGGTCGAGTTCTTGCGCTACGCCGACTCGAAAGGTGTGCGCGTCTTCTACATCACGAATCGCAAGCTCGAAGAGAAAGCGGGCACGGCGAAGAATCTCAGGCAGGCGGGCTTTCCGAATGTCACGGACGAGACGCTGCTGCTGCGCACAGACGCTTCGAGCAAAGAGCCGCGCCGCCAGAAGGTCGCGGAGCAATATCGCATCGTCCTTTTGATGGGCGACAATCTGAACGACTTCTCAGATGTCTTTGAGAAGAAGACCGTCGCCGAGCGTTTGGCGGCGGTCGAACAGAATAGAGATCAATTCGGCACGCGCTTCATCGTGTTGCCGAACGCGATGTACGGCGATTGGGAGACGGCGATCTACAACAACCTTGCGCCCGGCGAGACGAGGGAGCAACGGCGCAAGAGCACGCTGAAGGCTTTCACGCCACAGCCCTGATTGAACACAAGTACCTTTGCAGGCCCTTACGGATCATTCAATGCACAACGCATACACACGACGCGCGCGCGCGTTCGCGCTCTTGTTGCTGCTCTGCTTATTGTTCGTCAACACAGGCGCGCAAACCGGCGGCCATGCAAGCGCGCCGGCTGGTCAAGCGCGAGCGCAACGCGAGAACAGCACGGCGCAACGTCCGCGCCTCGTGTTGCTCATCGTCGTGGATCAGTTCCGCTACGATTATCTCGAACGCTTCAGCGATCTGTTCGTCGCCAACGGGCTGCGGCGCTTGTTGCGCGACGGCGCGGCTTGGACGGACGCGAACTTCGATCACGTGCCGACCTACACCGCGCCCGGTCACTCTGCGCTGATGACGGGGACGTGGCCAGCCGAGAACGGTATCATCGGCAACGAGTGGTACGACCGTGAGACCAGCAAGCGCGTGACGAGCGTGACCGATACGACGACGAAGGCGGTCGGCGGCGGGGCGGACGATGTGGGCGCGAGTCCGCGCCGGCTGCTGGCTTCGACGCTCGGCGACGAGTTGCGGCTTGTATCGAACGACCGCGCCAAAGTGATCGGCATCTCGCTCAAGGATCGCGCCGCCATCTTGCCCGCCGGTCGTCATGCTTCGGCTGCTTACTGGTTCAGCAGCCTGAGCGGGCGCATGATCTCGAGCGATTATTATTTCAATCAACTGCCCGTTTGGGCCGCTGCGTTCGACGACGCGAAGCCAGCCGACAAATACTTCGGCGCGCGTTGGGAGCGCCTGCTCACGGACACGCGCGAATACGAACGCCGCGCCGGCCCCGACGCGCCCTCGTGGGAAACGGTTGGTAACGCGCCAAACTCAATCACTTTTCCGCACATCGTCACGGGCGGACTGACCGCGCCCGGCAAAGCGTTCTACGAGGCCCTCGACTACACGCCGTTCGCTAACGACCTGCTCCTCTCGTTCACCGAGCAGGCCATTGAACACGAACAACTCGGCGCAGATGCCGACACAGACCTGCTCTCGCTCAGTTTTTCGGCGAACGATTACGTCGGGCATCGCTTCGGGCCGTACAGTCAAGAGGCGATGGACATCACGTTGCGTGTGGATCGTCAGATCGCCGCGCTGCTCGATTACGTGGACGCACACGTCGGTCTTCAAAACACGCTGGTCGCCTTCACAGCCGATCACGGTGTCGCGCCGATCCCCGAACATGCGACGGCGCTGAATTTGCCCGGCGGGCGCATCAGCAACACGGACGTGATAACGGCCGTGCGCAACGCGATCAAAGCGCACTACGCGCGCCCGAACGAGGCGAAAGATCAGACCGCCGATTACGTCTTGGACACGTTTCTGAATAACAACATCTATTTCAATCCGGTCGCCTTGAAGCGCGATGGCGTTGACCGCGCCGAAGTTGAGCGCGTTGCGTGCGAGGGCGCTATGACCGTGCCCGGCATCGCGCGCTGCTTCACACGCACGCAGTTGGAGCGCGGCGCGATTGATGAAACAACCGACGGGGTCGCGCGCCGTGTCGCGCATGGCTTCAACGTGCGGCGTAGTGGCGACGCAGTGCTCGTGCAAGAGCCGTACAAGTATTTCGGCGAAGGCGCGACGCCCACGCCGGCCACACACGGCACGCCTTATTCCTATGACACGCACGTGCCCTTGATTATCATGGGGCGCGGCCTCGCCCCCGGTCGCTACGCGCAAGCAGCGACGCCCGCCGACATCGCGCCGACGCTCGCCAATCTATTGCGCGTGCAGCCGCCGAGCAACGCGACGGGGCGCGTGCTGATCGAAGCGTTCGACAACAAATGAGCGAGGCGTTTGTCATTAGTCAAGCAGGCGTATGATCCGTTGGGGCGCACGTTTGTAATTGGGAAGCTGATCATGAAAAGAGCATTGATTTCAACGCTGAGCCTGTTCGTTCTCATCGGCTGCGTCTTTGCGGCGGTTGGTCTGGCGCAGACGCACAAGCCGGCGAAGAAAAAGCCGACGGCGCAAAAGCCAGCGCAGACGGACGTGCAGCCGAAGCCCGCCGATGCGCGCGCGACCGACGACGCGCAGACCGCACAGTCACCCGCGAGCGCGCCGCCGACGCCGACGCCGACGTCGAACGAGACGCAGCCGCCGAGCGATGCGAAACCGATTGCGCCGAAGAGCAGGCGACCGGCGAGCGCAAGCAAGCAAGCGGCGGCGCAGGCCGAGTTTGAAGCGTTGCTGGCGTTGCCGGCCGCCGAGCGGGTCGTGCGGCTGCAAAAGTTTCTTGACACTAACCCGCCGGCCCCGTTGAAGACGCGCGCGCTTGAGCATCTCGTGAGCGCACATGCGGCGTTGGCGGATGAGAAGTTGCAGGCGGGCGATGTGGCGGGCGGCGGCGAAGAGTTCAAACAGGCTGTGGCGCTTGCGCCGGCTGATATGTCGGACAAGTTGTTCGTCGAGGTCGTGTCACAGTTTCCGGCGAACCTGTTTTTGCGCGGCCAGCGTGAGGCGGCGTTTGCCATCGCGCAGTTGATCGAGGCGAAGGTCAAAGATAATCCGCAGCGTCTGCTCGTGTTGTCGGCCTTTTATTTGAACATCGAACAGGTGGACGAGGCGGCGCGTCTGGCCGAAGCGGCGCGCACGCTCGCGCCCGACTTGGCGGCGGCGCATCAGGCGCTCGGCGCGGCCGAACGGCTCGCGCTCAAACTCGACGAAGCCACGAGCGAATACAAACGCGCGCTCGAACTCGACCCAAAGTCTGCCGTCTCGCGCCGTAATCTCGCAGACCTCTTGCGCGCGACCGGCAAACCTGAAGACGCGCTCGCGCTCTACCGCGAGCAGTTGGCGAGCGCGCAAATACAAGGATTCAGCATAGGCGATCCGGTCCTGCAGACGGCGGCGAGAACGGGCGTCGTGCTCTCGCTCTTGGATGCGGGCAAACGCGAAGAGGCCGAGCGCGAGCTTGAGGCTGCTCTGAAAGACGAGCCGCGCAACTTGCCACTGCTGGTCGGCGCGGCCTATTGGTTCGCGGCGCATGGCGAGGCGGCGCGCGCGCTCGAACTGGCCGGTCAAGCCGTCGCGATTGAGCCGCGTTATACTTGGGCGCAGGTCGTGCTCGCCCGCGCGCTCATCGCGCAGAAGCGCGCCTTCGAGGCCGAACGCGCTTTGCGTTTCGCGCGTGAGTACGGTCGCTTCCCCACGCTCGATTATGAACTCGCCAACGCGCTCGCCGCCGCCGGTCTCTACGAAGAGGCGGCCGAAGAACTCGCGCGCACCTTCACGCTCAAAGACGGGCAACTCGAAACGCAACTCGCGGGTCGCGTGCCCGCACGCGCGGCGAGTTTCACTGAACTGCTCGCGCCCGAACGACGCGCCAGTCTCTTCCAAGCCACGCCCGCAGACACGGACGCGAACGCGCGCATGCTCAAAGGTCTGCTCGCGTTCTATCTCGCGCTCAATGCGAAGGACACAAGCGCGGGCGCGGATGAGTCTGCATTGAATGCAGCCGTCAAAGATTTCACTGCGGGCGACGACGACCTGCGCGCGTTTCGGCAACTCTACGCGGCCGACCGCCTCGCGCGGCGCGGTCTCGCCTTGAACACGGCGGCGGAACTCGCCGAAGCAGCGAAGAGCGGCGTCGAAGCGGCGGCCGATACGCCGGTCGCGTCGGTTGCCATCGCGGCCGACGAACTGCGTCTGATCCGCGAGCGCGCCATCAACGCGGGCGGCACACCCGACTTCCCTGCCGTCTCGCGTGAAGCCATCTCGAAGATCATGCGTGGGCGCACGGAAGAGTTGATCGGCTGGTCGCTCTTTAATCAGGGCAAGACGAGCGAAGCGGTGACGACGCTCAGACGCGCGCTTAGTGTGCTGCCGGAGCGAAGTCTCTATTGGCGCAACGCCGAGTGGCGACTCGGCGCGGCGCTCGCCGCCGACGGCCAACAGAAAGAGGCGCTCGCCGCTTATCTCAAGAGCTATGATTCGGAGTCGCCCGACCTCGTGCGGCGCGCCATCATCGAGACGCTCTACACAAAGGTCAACGGCTCGCTCACAGGTCTGGACGCGCTCATCGGCCCCGCGCCCGCGCAAGTCGGCAGCGCCAGCGCCGACGCAGGCGCGCCGCCCGCCGCGAGCGCAGCACCCACACCGAAAGTTGAAGCGGCAGCGACAACGAAGGTCACAGAGACGGCGACGGCCAACGAACCACCGAAAGCTGCGGAGACGCCAAAGGTCGCTGAGCCATCAAAGCCTGAGGATACGCCGAAGCCCGAAGATAAGACGGCGACGAAAGTTGAAGAGACTACTGCAAATAGGACGAGCGTGCCGCCCGCAACCGAGAACAAACCGCTTGCCCCACCCGCACCGGCCGAGCCATCGCCCACGCCATCACCGACGCCGTCGCCAATCGAACAGACACAGCCGCCTGCGGCCGCCGATTCGTCTCTACCACCGGCCGCCACACAGCCGCTCGCACCGAGCGCACCGGTGCCCGTCGCAGATAAACCGGCCGAGCCGAACTCGACTGGAGCGAACTCAACCGAAGCTAAGCCAACCGAGACAAAACCAACTGAGACGAAATCAACTGAACCTAAACCAGCCGAATCGGCTGAGCCTAAGTCAACTGAAACTAAATCGGCCGGGAGCGAGAGCGCGCCTGCGCCGGTGAATGAGAAACCGGCGAGTGCGGATGAGAACAAGAGCGAAGCGCGTGCGCAGCGACCGCGCATACACTCGCAGCGCGCGGTGAACAGCAATTGTGCGCTCACGTTGAGCGTCGGTTCGATGTTGTTGACGAGCAACGGCGGTTCAAGCGCGGTCGTTGCAAGTCTTGAAGGACAAGGCAACAGTGCAGACATCACAGCCACGACCGCCGACTGGGCCGACATCATCGTCCTGCGCGAGCCGCAAGACCCCGCGCCGAACGCGGCCCGCTACACCGTCACCTCCATCAGCAAAAAGACCGGCACCTTTGTCGTCACCTTCAAATCACCCTGCGGCACGAAAGAGGTGTCGGTGACGGTTAAGTGAGAAAAGCAGTGACGAGTGACGAGTGACAAGATAAAAACTTGTTCTTACTCGTCACTTGTCACTGCTTTTTCGAGTCTGGCGGCAATCGTCTGCTTGGGGTGTGCGCCGACGAGCCGGTCAACGAGTTGGCCATGTTTGAAGATGAGCAGCGTGGGGATGCCTTGAATGGCGTACTGCGCGGCGACGCGTCTGTTCTCGTCCACGTTGAGTTTGGCGATGAGGTAACGCCCGTTTGCTTCGGCCGCGAGTTGATCAAGCACGGGCGCGATCATGCGACACGGTGCGCACCAAGCGGCCCAGCAATCAACCAAGACGGGGCGCCCGCCCGCTTGCAGCACCTCGCGCTCGAACGTCGCATCGGTCACGATTACCGGCCGGCCCGAGTCGGCTGGCACGTCGCTGGCAAGGTTCAACATCGCGCCGCATTGCCCGCAGACGGGTTGCCGCGCTTCAGCCGCGCGTTCGTCCACGCGATTCTTCGCGCCACACCGAGTGCAAACTACAATCATTAGCTCGCGCCCCTTTGCTCTCGCTTGGTTCAAGCGCGCTTGCGTTCGTAGTTGCGTATGATGCTGCGCCGCCGCGGGCGGATCGGCTTGCGCGCGTCGGCCAAATTCTTGTTGCGATTCTTGAGTCGCCAGTTGAGCGTCTCGTGATGTTTGAAGCCGAGCATCCGCGCCGCATGCGAGACGCGCCCCTGTGCATCTTTGAGCGCTTGTTCGATCAAGTGCTCCTCGAAGCGTTGCACCTCTTCTTTGAGTGAGAAGCCGGCCCAAGGATCATCTGCTTCCGTGTTCTGTTCGACCACGTAAACCAAGCGCGCCGTCTCGTCATGCGTGCGCTCCGCCTCGAGCACACGTCGCGCGCACGCACGCAGCCGCGCCCACAGGCTCGGGTCTTGCGAGCGCGCCAGCAGTTGATCGGCCGACTCATAGAGCGCCCTTTGTTCGAGCAGCGTCAGGTGTTCGGCCAACTCTTCGATGATCGTCAACTCGGCGCGGCCTGTGCCCTCAAGATCGCCGGCCCGCTCGGCCACCTCGACCGCGCGCCCCAACGTTGCGCGCGCCTGCTCGTATTGCCCCAAGCGCGCGAGCGCCGTCCCTTCGGTCGTTAAAGCTTCTGCCAACAGCGCCTGCTCGCCGCCGCGCTCCAAAGCCGTGACGGCGGCGCGCACCGCGTGCGCCGCTTCCACGTAACGCCCTTCGGCCAGCAGCACACGCGCGCGCGTCTCGTCCACCTGTGCGACGCTGCCGCTATCCTTGAGGCGCGCAAACAGACGGCCGGCGCGATCCAGATGCGCGTGCGCCTCTGTGAAGCGTTGCGCTTCGAGATGCAAGTAACCGAGATTATTCTCGACGCGGGCGAGATAGCGCGTATGCCCGGCCTGCTCGAAATGGAAACTCGCCGCTGCGTATTCGACCAACGCGCGATCCGCGTAGTCGTCGCGGTGCTCGCCCGCGCTGAGAAACTTCAGCACGACCGCCAATTCCATGTGAAACGTGCCGCGCTTGGCGTGGTTGCTGCTGACGGCGAACAGGGGTGCGGCTTCCGTCAGCAGCCGCAAGGCATCGCTGTAGCGTGTGGCCGATGATTCGACAATCGCCAAACGCAACAGGGCAACGGCGCGCAGTTCGTCATTGTTGTCGGCGTTAGCGACGAGCCGCGCTAAAGTCTCTTGCAGGACGACGCGCGCTTCGTCGAGCGCGCCTTCGCGCCAGTAACAATAGGCGAGTTCGGTGTGCGCTTCGGCCGCTCTGTCTCTGGCCTGCAAGCTCTCAAAGAGCGCGGCACTTTCGCTGAGCAGGTTCTTGGCGAACTCTTGCGCGCCGGCCGCCTGCCTGAGACTGCCGACGAAGCCGTTCAGCGCGCCTGTGCGCAACAAGACCTCAGCGGTCGGCTTAAGGTCTAAACCTTCCGCGCAAGGTCGCACGCCGAGACCGGGCCAAAATTCGCCCAGCGCCTCGCAAGCTGCTTCGTAGTCGCCGGAGTCTTGCAGCCTGCGGGCGAGTTGACAACACAGTTCAGTGCGCTCCGCGCGTGTCAACGCCGGATCATCTATCTGTCGGTACAGTTGGTCTGTTAAGTTCATGTGAGTTTTACCTTTCGTGAGCTTGCAGATTAACTTGCAAGGACGCGCGTCCTTGCCTATGATGCCCCCGAACAAAAGGATTATTCCGTCTGCCCCCTTGCGATAAACGTTAAGGTCGGCCAATCAATCAACCACAGTCTGCTTCAGGAGAAAACATGAAATCCTTACGACAACTCTCAGCCGCGCTCGTTCTAACCTGCGTCTTCGCCGTCGCTGCGCTGGCGGATGACGGCATCATGCATGGCGACGTTGCGCCGCCGCCGCCACCTCCGCCACCTCCGCCAGCAAGCGTGCCTGCTGCCGGCGATGATATTTTGCTCCAAACGCCGAGCGCTGATGCTGCAACCGTCGATCTGACGACGGAGATCGCGCTTAGCGTGTTGCCGCGCGTGCTCGGCTGGTTATAAACCGCTCGCCTGCCTTCGGTCGTGCAACTGCCACCATGCGCTTGCTCATTCGTGGCCCGGCCTCCGTGTGCCCAAATGGCAAGTTAGCACGAAGGGTTAGGGAGACATGAAGAGGAGGCACGCGCTGGGCGAGAGCTTAACCGCTTTCAGCCCATGAAGCAATAATAAAGACCGACTCGGCGCGATTTTCCAATTTCGCTGCCGCGTGGCTGTCAGGGGCGCGAGCCTGTGCGCTGCACTGGTTCGCGTGGTCGGGTGGTGCTGTTTCGTAGTAAACTGCGGCGGCTTTAGCAACAACACTCGTTCGCTTGCGAGGTGCCAAACTGTCCCGCACGATGCCTTGTCGCCGCACGCTCAAGTGTTCAGCGCGCTTACTCCTCGCTTTCGCTCTCAGCTCAACGGCCGCATTAGCGCACGCGCAACAACGCGACGCGCGCCCCAATGCCAATGCGCCCGACATCTCGTTCACCGTCTCGATGCCTGAGCCGCACACGCATCTCTTTCAAGTCGAGCTGGGCGTGCGTGCAAACGATAGAGACAACGCGCTGCCCGCGCAACTCGATCTCGTCATGCCCGTCTGGACGCCCGGCTCTTATCTCATCCGCGAGTTCGAGCGCCACGTCCAAGACTTCGCCGCGACCGACGGCACAGGGCACGCGCTCGCTTGGCGCAAAGTCAACAAGGACATTTGGCGCATCGAGACGACGGGAGCGCGCGAGGTGCGCGCAAGCTATCGCGTCTATGCCAACGAGCTATCGGTGCGCACAAACGATCTGAACGACCGGCAAGGCTTCTGGAATAACGCTGCGCTGCTGATGTACGTTGCCGGCTACCTGCGCGCGCCCGTGACCTTGCACGTCGAGCCATATGATGATTGGCAGGTGGCGACGAGCCTGCTTGAGATGAAGGCGCAGCCGCACACCTACCGGCCGGAGAACTTCGACATCCTCTACGACTCGCCCTTCCAAGTCGGTCACTTGCACATACTTGAGTTCGAGGTGCGCGGCGTGGTGCACCGAATCGTGATCGAAGGTGAGGGCAATTATGAGCCAGAACGGCTGCGCCGCGACGTGCAGCGAATCGTCGAAGCGGCCGCCGCGCTGATGGGCGAGTTGCCGTATCACGATTACACTTTTCTCTTGCGCCTGCGCGCGTCGGGCGGGGGCGGGCTTGAACATCTGAACTCGACTTCGATCATCATCCCGCGTTTCAGTTTCCAACCCGAAACGAGTTATCGCAACGTCCTCACGGTTATCGCGCACGAATTCTTCCACGCTTGGAACGTCAAACGCATCCGCCCCGACGCGCTCGGCCCCTTCGACTATACGCAGGAGAACTACACGCGCCTGCTCTGGGTCGCCGAAGGCATCACGAGCTACTATCAAAACATCCTGCTCCGCCGCGCCGGACTGATCTCCGATAAAGACTTTCTCGACCTGCTGACGCGCAGCATACAAGGTTTGCAGCACACGCCCGGTCGCCTCAAGGTGAGCGCCGAAGAAGCAAGCTTCGATGCTTGGATCAAGGAGTATCGCGCCGACGAGAACTCGATCAATTCCACGCTCTCTTATTACGACAAGGGCGCGCTCCTCGGCGCGTTACTCGACCTCGAAATCCGCCGCCGCAGCAACGGCGCGAAGTCGCTCGACGACGTGCTGCGCTATCTCTACACAGACTTCTACAAAAAGGAGCGCAACTACACGCCCGAAGATTTTCAGCACGTGTGCGAGCAGATGGCCGGTGCAAGCCTCGAAGATTTCTTCCGCCGCTACGTGCGCGGGCGTGAAGAGCTTGACTACAACACGGCCTTGGGCGGCGCAGGCTTGCAACTGCTGACCAACGCCGTGACGATGAATGGGAGTACGCCTGCACCGAAAGCTTGGTTCGGCGCGACGCTGCGCCAAGACGGCGACCGGCTCACCGTCGTCAATGTCCCTTCGGACACGCCCGCTTACGCGCAAGGCATCAACGCCGGTGATCAACTCGTCGCGCTCGACGGCGCACGCGCCGCGCTCGACTTCTTCAACGCGCGCCTCAATGAAAAGCACCCCAACGATGAGATTCAACTAACCATCTTCCGCGCCGACGAACTGCGCACATTCAAGCTCAAACTCGGCACACGCACCGACGAGAACTACCGCATCGTGCCCATCAAAAACCCGACGCCCGAACAAGCGCGCCTCTATGAATCATGGCTCGGCGCACCGCTGCCGAAAGGCAGTTGAGTTTTCTTTGCTACGTTAACGATGAATTTCGCAGGTCAGGTAGCAATTGTGACTGGCGGCGCGTCGGGGATTGGGCGCGCTTGCGCGTTGGAGTTTGCGCGTGGTGGGGTGGGTGTGTGCGTGGTAGATATTGCGGGCGAGGATGCGTTGAATGAGACGGCGCGGTTGGTGCGCGAGGCGGGCGCGCGTTGTGTGACGTTTCATGCGGACGTGGCGGACTTCGGCAAAGCTGAGCGCATCGTGTCGGAGACACGCATACGGCTGGGGCGCGTTGACATGCTCGTCAATGCAGCGGGCATTAGCATTGATGCGCCGGTGTGGAAGCTGATGGAGACGCAATGGGAGCGCGTGCTGAACATCAATCTCAAGGGCGCGTTCAACTACATACGCGCGTGTGCGCCCACGTTTCGCGCGCAAAGCTCAGGCAAGATCGTCAACGTCGCTTCGATTGAAGCCGAGCGCGGGCGCTTTGGCATCTCCGCTTACGCAGCCTCGAAAGCGGGCGTCGTCGCGCTCACGCGCACCACTGCGGCTGAACTTGGTGCATCGAACGTCAACGTCAATGCCGTCGCGCCCGGCTTCATCAACACGCCGATGGTCGCGCGTCTGCCCGATGAAGTTAAGGCGGAAGCGGCGCGCGCGTCAGCCTTCGGGCGCATCGGCGAACCGGAAGAGGTCGCCTCGGTCGTCGCGTTTCTTTGCACAGAGGCCGCGCGCTACATCACCGGCGCGTGCGTGCGCGTGGACGGCGGACAGCTTCTCTGAAAGTAAACACCGCTTGCTGACAGAAGAGAACAGAACTATCGTCCGGGTCGCTACACGGCGCGGTCACTTGCTGCGCGTGCTGGGCGTGGCGTTCGGGCTGGCGGTGATCATCGGCGGCGTGATCGGCATGGGCATTTTGCGCACGCCGGGCGAAGTGGCCGCGCAACTGCCGGACGCACGGCTCTTTCTCGCGGCGTGGTTGTTGGGTGGACTGTATGCGCTCCTCGGCACGATCTCAGTCGCTGAGTTGGGCACGATGCTGCCGCGCTCTGGCGGGTTCTACATCTTTGCGCGCCGTGCGTTGGGTGAGTATCCGGGCTTCGTCATCGGTTGGAGCGATTGGCTCTCGACGTGCGGCACGGTGGCGGCTATTGCGCTCGTCATCGGCGAATACGCGGGCGCGCTCGCGCCGCGACTCGCCGGGCGTGATGTCGCGGTTGCACTTGTGTCAGTCGCCGCCTTCGCACTGTTGCAATGGCGCGGTGTGCGTTACGGCGCGCGTGCGCAAGAGTTGACGAGTCTCGTCAAAGCACTAGCGTTCGCCGCCCTCATCGCGGCCTGCTTCATCATCGGCGGCAAGGCGACGAATGCGCCGCACACGACGCTCGCTGTGCCGCATGGACGCGCGCTGCTGCCTGCACTGGTGCTGGCCCTGCAAGGCATCATCTATACTTACGACGGTTGGTACAGCACGATCTACTTCGGCGAAGAGGTGCGCGATAGCGCGCGCAACATCCCGCGCGCGATGTTCGGCGGCCTTCTGCTCGTGCTTGCGATCTACTTGTTGCTCAACGTCGCGCTCGTCTATGTGTTGCCCATGTCGCAACTCGCGGGCGCGAAACTCGCGGTCGGCACGGCGGCTGAAACGATCTTCGGCGCGCGCGGCGGCTTGATCATCAGCGCGCTCGCCACCATCTCGATGCTTGCCGCCTTGAACGGTAATGTGCTGACCGCCCCGCGCATTCTGTTCGCCATGAGCCGCGACGGATTGGGCTGGCATCGCGCGGCGGAAGTGAACACGGGCGGCACGCCGGACATCGCGCTCCTCGTCAGCACGCTTGTGGCCGCCGCGATGATCATTTTTAGCGGCACGTTCGGGCGCGTGCTGGCGGCGCTCGCCTTCTTCTTCGTGCTTAACTACAGCGTCGCGTTTCTGTCTGTGTTCATCTTCAGACGCCGCGAGCCTGATGCGCCGCGCCCGTATCGCGCGTGGGGTTATCCGTGGACGACCGGCGCGGCGCTCTTGGGTTCAATCGCTTTTCTCATCGGCGCGATCATGAGCGACACCCGGAACAGTGTGTACGCGCTCGCGCTGTTGGCTGTAAGCTATCCCGCGTTCTTGCTGCTCAAGTTGCGCAGAAGAACAAACGATGAACGATGAGCGAATACCAACACATACATTTCTCCATCGAGGATCGCGTTGCGCGGATTGCGCTCGCGCGCCCGCCTTTGAATGTGCTGAACATTGCGATGATGCGCGAGGTGGGCGCGGCGCTTGACGAATGTGCGCGGGCGCGTGATGCAGTAGCAGTCGTGTTTGAGGCGGCGCAGGACATACGCGCTTTCAGCGCGGGGGTGGCAGTTGAGGAGCACGTCGCGGAGACGATCTATCAGATGCTCCAATCGTTCCACGACATCTTTCGCGCGCTCGAAGATTTGGCGAAGCCGGTCGTGGCCGTTGTGGACGGCGCGGCTTTAGGCGGCGGCTGCGAGTTGGTGGCGGCGTGCGACATCGTGTTGGCGAGCGAGCGGTCGCGCTTTGGCCAACCGGAGATCAAGTTGGGCGTGTTTCCGCCGATTGCGGCGTTGCTGTTGCCGCGCGTCATTGGCGAGCGGCGCGCGCGTGAGTTGATCCTAACCGGCGAATTGATCGATGCGCCCGAAGCTCTGCGCTTAGGGCTAGTCAACTACGTCGTGCCACCCGCGCAGCTTGAACAGAAGACGCAAGAAGTTTTGAATCGTTTGCGCGAACTGTCCGCGCCTGCGCTGGAGATGACAAGGCGCGCGCTCGACATGGGACGCGGTTGGTCGTTCAGAGAGGTGCTCGAACAGGTTGAGAATCTTTATTTGAATGAATTGATGAAGACTGAGGACGCGCAAGAAGGCGTGCGCGCCTTTATGGAGAAGCGCAAGCCCGCGTGGCGGAATCGTTGAGCGTGGGTTCGCGGCTGAGGTTGAATGTTGGGCAAGCGGTGTTTCAACCCAGAGGCCACAGAGGTCGCACAGAGGCCACAGAGAAAAAGATGGTCGCAAATTTCAAAGCTGAAAGTTCAAATCTCAAACCTGTGGTCGCGCTGCTCTGTGCGCTCTATGGTCGCTCTGTGGCCTCTGCGTTGAGATCGATCATTCGTCGCAAAACAACGCTCGCGGCCATCTGCTTGTTCGCGCTCATCAGCGCCTGCCCACATACGAGCAACAGCCGCGCGCAGACGCCGATCCCAAGTCTGACGCCGACGCCGCAAGTCGCAACAACAGACGCGCCGGATGATCCTTTGACGCACGCAGTCAACGCGGTCTGCACCGAGCGCGAGCAAGACCCGCAAGGGAGCGCGGCGATTGACGAGATGCAGGCGCGCCCATCTCTGCCATTGCTGCACGCGGACGTGTTGGCCGGCACGACGCGGGCCGAACGGCTGCTGCCGTTGGCTAAGACGCTTGCCACCAATGCGCTGCGCGCGCTTGCGCGTGAGCATCGCGTGTCGAAAGAGACTTTGCAGGCGGCGTTCGCGCGGCTCGCAGAGGTGCAGCGCGTCAAACCTGATGTGGAACTGCGCGACAACGCTTCGGTCTATTATCAAGACCCGCATACGATCCACTTTGGCACGCTCTTCCTCGCGGGCCTTCGCTCGGACGAAGGTATGATCAGCGTGCTCGCGCATGAGTTGACGCACGTCGCAGACGGCCCCCGCTCGACGCTCGCCGTGCTGTTCCGGCGTGTCGCGCGCCAAGCTGGACGCACCACGCAGACGCGCATCGCCGGCCATCGCGCCGAAGAGTTGACTTGCGATCTGGTCGGCGCACTAGCGGCGCGCGCCTACATCGCGCGCACGCAGAGTGTCGAACCGCTTGCGCGCCGGGCCGCGCGCGCCGTCGAGCACAACTGCGTCACGCGCGACGTGACGGACACCGTACATCTTTCGCCGCGCCGCACCTTGCGCGCGCTGCTCGCGCTCAACCCGGCACTCGCGCGCGAGATTATGGGCGAGCAACAAGCGACCTTGCCACCGCCGCGACGTGTGCGCGGCCGTCGTGCCGCTGCACACGCGCCGCCTCGTTGACAGCCCCGCGCGCGTCTCTCTATCATCGCAGCTTCAGACAACAAATCGAACATGATTCATCACAGCGAAACGATGAACGATGAACGCGGAACGATGAATGAAAGACGGTTCATCGTTCATCGTTCCGCGTTCATCTTCTCTGTCTGTCTGCTGCTGAGTTTGAATGGTTGCCGGCAGATCAGTTCAAGGCTGAGCGTGCGCCCGCGCGCTTTGCGCGACGTGCCGGCGGCGCGGCTCGCGTTCCGGCTGGAGCCGGACATAAGCGAGGAGGTCTTGCCGCCGTCGCTGGTGAACGAAGTGCTGGACGAACCGCTCGCTTCTGTCAAACAGGACTTCGACACGCGGCGCAAAGACGAGGCGCTGCTGCGCACAGTGCCATCGCCCGACGGGCAGCGCGCGCTCGCGCTCTACGATCCCGGCGGGCTGCCTTCGGACGAGTTCAAGCTCGATCTCTACGCATCGGACGGACGCTTCCTGCGCAACCTGCTGCCGGAAAATCTGTCGGGCGCATTTTTGACGACCGCCGTGTGGTCGCCCGATGGTCAGTGGATCGCTTTCATCGGGCGCAAGACGGAGAAGCCGCAGCCGACGCCCACGCCGCCCGATGAACTAAACATGCCGACCGCGCCCGCACCCGGCGACAACACAAATGCCGCCGCGACGCCGACCGTGCAACCGCTCTTGCCCGCCGTGCCGATGTTCACGACCGAGCAGGTCTATCTCTGCGACCGCGACGGCTTCAACCTGCGCCCGCTCACGACGCGCGAAGGGTTAGTCTATTTCTCGCTCGCGTGGGCCCCCGATGGACACGCGCTCGCCGCGCTCGCCTGCACCGAAGCCGAACTCGCCGCGCGCATCAACGAGAACAAACTGCTTGCGGGTCGGCCCCGCTTGATTGATCGCAACGGGCAAGAGCGCCTGCTCGACGATCAACTGATGGACGCGCTGCCCGTCTGGTCGCCGGACGCAGCGAAGGTCGCCACCGCGAGCGACACGGACGTGCTGATCTACGACGCGGTTGGCGAGCAACCGACTGGCGCGCGCCTCTCTTTGCATGATCAGTTGCTGACTGCTTCGACCGCTTACGACGCGCAGAGACTCTCGAAGGGTGGACAGGTAAGCGTCGTACCTCTGTCATTCAATCCAATCGTGCGCCTCGAATGGACGCAGCCCGAAACGCTGCTCGCCCAGACAGGATTTGTGCGCATCTATCAGAACAACGAAGAGGTACATCGCTACCCGCGTTGGCACGTCCTGCATCTCAGCCCGCAGGCCGTCGTACTAAAGTAAGCGGTAAGCAATCAATACGAGTTGCTTTAACTGCTCACTGTCAGAAGGAGTGAACCGATGATCTATAACAGCGTGACCGACATCTGCGCCGCTAATGACGATGTGCGTCGTCGGATCGTCGAGCAGGTTGCGAGCCTGAATGAAGCGCAGCAGAGTTTTCATCCATCTGAGGGTGCGTGGTCTGTCGCCGAGATCGTCGAGCACTTGGCGATCATCGAGGGCAACATGGTGCGGCTTGTGAGCAAGCTGCTCGGCAAGGTCGAGAGCGAAGCCGGCGCTGGCAGCACAGAGCCGCGCCCGATGCCGCCCTTCTCGCTTGACGACTATGAGGCGCAGATACGCGAGCAGAAACTCGTCGCGCCCGAAGCGATTCGGCCCCAAGGGGCGGCGCTCAACGATTCACTGGCGCGACTCGCCGCGTCGCGCGCCGCGCTCAACGAGCTGCGCCCGCGCATCGAAACTGTGGATGGCGCACTCGCCACCTACCCGCATCCCTTCTTCGGCCCGCTCAACCTCTACCAATGGCTCGCCTTCATCGGCATGCACGAAGCGCGCCATTTATGCCAGATCGAAGGACTGGTGGAAACTATGAATGCAGAATGATAAATGATGAACTGAAAAGCAAAGTCTTTCATTCATCATTCATCATTCTGCATTCATCATTTCTAATAGTCTTTACTCTTGTTGCGACTCGTGCTGCGCGCCCTTATAATTTCCTCCGCACATCGTTCATTTCACGCCCCTGTAGCTCAATGGTTAGAGCAGCAGACTCAGTTCTTTGAAAGGTCTAAGTGGAAAAATCAGGATTATGAATCTCTGCGTGACAGTTCAGGCAAAGCAGCAGACACTTCTGAGCCTCGGCCGTGAGCGCTGGCCAAGAGGTGTTTGAGCATTTTCTGATGTCAATGGGAAAGGGTTTGATCGCAGGATCAAGGTGGTGAAAAGCTAATGCGGTCTGATTGCGGTTGTAACCGCATCGCTTGCAACAGCCGCCTTTCTCTTGAATCAGTAATTGCCTCCGCTGCCGGCCACGCTGTTGCTGAGTGACATAGTTCTGATGCTTGTTGTTCGTGCAAGCATTCTTACATCGGCGCGAGCAGAATTTTGTTTGCCGCCCGGTCAGTTTTGCTTGGCAAACGAGACAAGCATTTTCCATAAGACCTCCAAAGTCGGGTTGCAAGCGTATCACATGCAACTCTAGGGCAGCGCCGAGTTGTCTCAGGTGCGCTTGTAGAATCTGTCAAATTCGGGGAAGCCTGCGACGTGAAAGCGTTATGGTAATCCCGAGCCAAGCCCTGCTCGTGCAAGCAGGGAAGGTGTAGAGACTTAATGGCAGACGCTTAAGGCGAAGAGAAAGTCCAGACCACAAATTCTGTCTTGCGCCAGCAAGCAGAGCGCGACGAAAGTCGTAGTGGCAGGCATAATCTGTTGGTTCGAGGTTCGAGTCCTCGCGGGGGCATCAATAAAATCATAACAACGCGGATGTGAAGGGGCGGCCACGAAGGCCGCCCCTTCACAATTTTATGTGGCGTTCGCGCTAGCTGGTAAAGAAGGACTAAAGCTTAGTGGAATTGCGGGGCGGGCGGTATGATACGACTCAACTAGCGCCGCCAAAGATACGGGCGCGAGGTTGCCGATGAAGAGATTACGAATCTTTGCCGCGTCGCCGTCGGACGTGGCGGCCGAGCGGGCTAAAGTTGAGACGGTCGCGGCGATGCTCAAGCCTTTGGCCGAGCATCTCGGCATCGTGCTCGAAGTCGTTGATTGGCGCGCGGTCGTGCCGGACATGGGCCGCCCGCAGCAAGTCATCTTCGATCAACTCAAGCCTACATCATGGGATGTGTTCATCGGCATTCTGTGGCATCGCTTCGGCACGCCGCCCGCCGCGCAAGACCAGCAGACGCAAAGAGAATATCTGGCCGGCACGGAAGAGGAGATCAAGACTGCGTATAGTTTGTGGCAGCAACATGGCAAGCCACGCATCATGATCTATCGCTGCACGCGCCCTGTGCCGCTCGACGTGCTCGATCCTGATCAATACAAGCGCGTCAAAGATTTCTTCGCGCAGTTTGAAGCGGTTGCGGGCGCGCATCCGGGTCTGATTCAGACGTTCGATACAACTGAATCGTTCGAGCGCCTGCTGATCGACAATTTGCAAAAGCTCTTGATTGGATACGGCGAAGAGATCAGCGGCAAGCCCATTGCGCCTGAGGTCGTACAGGAATACGCGCCCAAGATTCCTGATAACTTGCCGCGCCGTGCGCCATTCTTCGGGCGCGATAAAGAGATGGGCGTTGTGATGCGCGCGCTCAGTCCTGAAGATCGGACGTGGGGCGTGCTCTTGGACGGCATCGGCGGCATCGGCAAAAGCGCGCTCGCGGTCGAAGCGGCGTATCGCTGCAAAGAGAGCGGACAGTTTGCAGCGTTCATCTTCGTCAGCGCCAAACAGAACATACTTGAGCCGGAGCGCATACGCGAGTTGAAGCCCGCCGCGCGCACGCTCGACGAATTCTTGAACGAGTCGGCGCGCGTGCTCGACCGGACGGACATCGCCAAGCTCGCGGGCGACGACAAACGCCGCGCCCTGCTCGATGCGTTGCGCGAACTGCGTGCCCTGCTCATCTACGACAACCTCGAAACATTATCCAAAGACGAGCAAGAGGCGCTGGCCGATTTCCTGCGCGAACTGCCGCCGGGCTGCAAGGCGATCATCACGAGCCGGCGACGCGGCGGCGAAGGCGCGGTTTGGTGGCGGCTGGAAAAACTCGATTGGGAAGCCGCCCGCGCCATCATCGAAAGCGAAATGGCCCGCGACGAGAAGTTGGCGCAGAAACTCCAACGCGCAGGCGCGGCGCGTTGGTCGGAACTTTACGACGAAACAAAAGGCTCGCCGCTCGCGCTCACGCACACACTCGGACTGATGCGCGTCCGTGCGGCACTAACGTTCGACGGCGCGCTCGACTTGTTGCGCGGCAACCGCGATCCAGACCTACAACACTTCATCTTCCAAGAAGCGCGCCAAGAGTTGACCACGAATGATCAAACCGCGCTCCGTGCCCTCTCCTTCTTCATTCCATCCGCCACGTTCGAGGCATGGATGGAAGTTGCCGCACTATCCCGCAACGCACTTGAGACGACGATTGATCGCCTGAGCGCGCTCTCGTTGGTGGACGTGCTGGCAAACGAAGATCGCTACGCCCTGCATCCGCTCACGCGCAACTTCGTCCGCGACGAACTGCTGGCGGACGCGCAGATCGCACGCGCGACAGGAAGGCGCTTTGCCGAATATTGGATGACTTATGCACATCGATTTGGCAACTGGGCTGAGGAGAGTTACAAGTTCTTCGACCGTCTCGAAGCCGAATGGATGAATCTCGACGCGTCGGCGGAATGGCTATGGCAGACGGCGGCGATACGGGATGGGGATGTTGGCGATAAAGATGCAGCGCGAAGGTTGGACGATTTGGCGAATGGGCTTAATCAATTTCTCTGGTTTAGCGGACACTGGGAGGAGAGGGTGCAGTTAAGTGCGCGAGCATATGAGGCGATGCGCGCGCTAAACGAATGGAGCCAAGCGGGCAGACGGGCATATGACGTGGCGTGGATACACTATCACCGCGCCAACACTAGCGAAGCTATGCGTTGGACAGACCGCTGCACCGAAGCATGGGCACAGGGCGGAAGCCGCTATGATCAGGCAATTAGCATCCGCATGTGCGGACTTCTAGCAGAGCAGCAAAAAGACTACGATGCTGCCGAACGGTTATTTCAGGATGTTTTGGTGACTTGGCGCAACTTGAAGGATGATCAAAAGATTGTGGCAGTGCTCAACGATTTGGGCGAACTGGAGCGCGGACGCAAGCAGTATGATAAGGCAGATCAGTATTACCGCGAAGCATTGGCGTTGGCAGAGAAGCAAAATCTTATAGAGTCGCAGGCAAATATCTCTGTAAGTATGGGCTTGCTCGCGCTTGGCCGCGAACATTGGACAGAGGCACGCGAGTGGCTTGAGAAATCATTGCCGCTGGCGCGTGAAGTTGGCCGACAAGATTTAATTGCCGAAGACCTTCACGGACTTGCGCGCGTGCATGAGGCGGAAGGGCATCCTGATGATCTCGCGCTGCCACTTGCGCAAGAGGCGCTGACGATTTATGAGAAGTTGCGACACAGGGATATGGCGGAGACGCGAGCGTTAGTTGAAAGGCTAAAGAAGAAAGTCGGCAACGAGTAACAACCGGAGAGGTTGGCCATGATGAGAATTGGAATATATGTCGGGCGATGGCGACAGGTGGTTGCGCTGTTGGTTTTAGTGTTTGGTTTGGGGCTGCGTGTGCCGGCGCAGACGGCGGAGCATTTTGCGGCGGAGCCGGTCTATTTTGATTATCCGGCGGGTTGGGCGGTGACGCGGGATCAGAGCAATGCGCAGTTGACGGGCTTCGTGTTGGCGCGGGCGGGCTTGGATGCGCAGATCACTTTGTACTTCGCGCCGAATGAGATCACTGCGCCCGCGAGTTCTGTGCCGACGCTGCTTGAAGCGGCGCGCACGAGCCTCGTGTTGCCGCTCATCGAGCAGTACATTCAGCCGCTTGAAGCGGCCGGCGCACAGGTGCAGCGCACGCGCGCGACGACGGAGATCGGTGGCGGGTCGGTCAACGGCGACCGTTGGCTCGTCGCGGCCGCAGGTCAGTCCGTCACGGTTGAAGCCTACCTCTCGGTCTTACACAATCATCTGGTCATCGTCTCGCTCACGCAACCGACGAGCGCCGCCGCGCAGGTCGCGCCCGCGTGGGACTTGTTCCGGCGCACGTTGAGCATCGGCGCGCCTGTGGCGGCGAATGCGACCAAGCCCGCCGACAACGCGCGCCCCTCTGAGACGCAGCCTTCTGGGGCATTGCCCTCTATCGCCACGATAGAGCAAGTGACCAACACCTTCCGCCAGTTGACCGACCTGACGCAGCAGATCGTGAAGCTGCGCGAGCAGGGCAACTACCCGGCCGCGATCCCGCTCGCCGAGCGTGCGCTTGCGTTGGGTGAACAGGCGGCGCAACTCCCCGATGTGATGGCCGACACAAAGATGGTGCTCGTCGCCGGCCCGTCGAACGTGTTGGGCGAGTTGTATCGCGCGATGGGCAACTACGAACGGGCCGAGGTGCTCTTCCAGCGTTCGCTCACGCTCATCGAACAGGTGAAGGGCAAGAACGATCCGGGACTCGGCGCGCCGCTCAACAATCTCGCCACGCTCTATTACGAGACGGGCAAGTACGACAAGGCGCTGCCCCTGTTCCAACGCGCTTACGATCTCTTCGTCCAAACCAAAGGCGCTGAACATCCGCAGACGGCCACGGCCCTTAACAATCTCGCGCTGCTCTACGACGCGATGAACGACTTCGCCCGCGCCGAAGAGTTGATGAAGCGCGCGCTCGCCATCCGCGAGAAGGTCTTAGGCCCGGAAGACCCTGACGTAGCCATCTCGCTCAGCAATCTTGGCGGCCTGTACGACGAACTAGGCGACCCCACACGCGCCGAAGAGTCGTACCGGCGTGCGCTCGCGATCATAGAGAAGGTGCGCGGCCCCGACCATCCAGACCTTGCCACGGTGCTGAACAATCTCGGACTGGTCTATCGCCACAAGGGCGACCTCGTGCAGTCTGAGTCTTACTTCAACCGCGCGCTTGCGCTCAACGAGAAGGCGCTCGGCCCCGAACACCCGACGCTCGCCAGCACCATTGACAACCTCGCGCAGTTGTACTTCGACCGGGGCGACTACGTGCGCGCCGAAGGTCTGTTCAAACGTGCGCTCGCCATCCGCGAGAAGGCGCTCGGCCCGGAGCACCCGGACGTGGCCGAGTCGCTCAACAATCTCGCGCTCCTCTATCAAGAGCGCGAGGACTACGCGCAGGCCGAGTCGCTCTACGGGCGCGCCCGCGTGATCTTTGAGAAGAAATTCGGCTCCGAACACCGTCTCACCGCCGCCGCGCTCGACAACCTGGCCGCCCTCTATCGCGCCGAGCAGGATTACGCGCGCGCCGAACCGCTCTTTCAACGCGCGTTGGCGATCCGCGAAAAACTTTTCGGGCCAGAAGGCGAAGACGTGGCGCTGTCTTTGAATAACATCGGCGCGCTCGAATCCGCGAAAGGCGATCATGCGCGCGCCATCGAGTATTACAATCGCGGCTTGCGCATCTACGAGAAGCTCTACGGGCCGGAGCACCCGAACCTGTCGATCTTTCTGTCGAACCTCTCAACCGACTATTACGCGCTCGGCGACATCACGCACGCGCGCGAGATGATCAACCGCGCGCTTGAGTTGAGCGAACGCAGACTTGCGCAGGTCTTGACCACCGGCTCGGAGGAACAGAAGCGACTCTTCGTGGCCTCAATCTCCGAAGGGCAAGACTACGTCATCTCTCTGCAAGCGAACGGCGCGCCGAACGACGCGCAGGCACTCAAGCTTGCGCTCACCACCCTGTTGCGTCGCAAAGGGCGCGTGCTCGATGCGATGAGCGATCAGATCGGTGCGCTGCGCCGGCATCTCAAACCCGAAGACCGCGTGCTCCTCGAACAACTTTCGACCGCGAGCGGCGAACTCGCTGCGTTAGTCTTGAAAGGGCCGGGCGGGCAGTCGCCCGCCGAATATCAAGACCATCTGGCGAAACTCGATGCGCGAGTTAAAGACTTGCAAGCGCAAGTGAGCACGCGCAGCGCAGAGTTTCGCGCGCAGACGCAGCCCGTCACGCTTGAGCGCGTGCAAGCGGCACTGCCTGCGGGCACGGCGCTCGTCGAGTTTGCGCTCTATCGGCCGTACAACTACAAGGGCAAGACCAGAGCCGAGCGTTTCGGCGCGGGGCGTTACGTCGCTTATGTGTTGCGCGCGAATCAAGCGCCCGCTTGGGTCGAACTAGGCGAGGCCGCGCCGATTGATCAAGCGATTGCTGATTGGCGTAAGACGCTCGCCGATCCGCGCCGCGCGGACGTGCAGCAACTCGCGCGCGCACTCGACGAACGCATCATGCGCCCCGTACGCAAATTGCTCGGCGACACGCGCCAAATCTTTCTCTCGCCCGACAGCACGCTCAATCTAATTCCCTTCGGCGCGCTCGTTGACGAACAGAACCATTATCTCGTCGAGACCTATTCGATCACTTATCTGACGAGCGGGCGCGATCTCTTGCGCCTCGCCGTGAAGGCCGAGAACAAACAGGGGCCGGTCGTCGTCGCCGATCCGTCGTTCGACGCGGGCGCGAGCGCGAGCAACACAAGCGGCGCGCCGGTCACGTCCGGCAGTAAACAGAACGCAAGCGACAACGCAGTGCAACGCGGCACAGACACAGGCCGGCGCTCGTTCGATTTCGCCAACGCGCGCTTCTCGCGTCTGCCCGGCACGGCCGAAGAAGGTCGGGCCATCGGCACGCTCATGCCCGGTCTCAAACTCCTAACCGGCGCGCAAGCCACCGAAGCCGCGCTCAAACAACTCTCAGGCCCGCTCGTCTTGCACATCGCCACGCACGGTTTCTTCCTGCCCGATCAGACGCAAGCCGCTGCGAGCACGGGAACGCGCGGCCTCGCGCTCGGCACGGCGGGCGCGTCTGCGCTGCCCGGCGAAAATCCGTTGCTGCGCTCCGGCATTGCGCTCGCGGGCGCGAACGTGCGCCAGAGCGCGGGCGGCGAGGACGGCGTACTGACCGCGCTCGAAGCTGCCGGTCTCGATCTGTGGGGCACAAAATTGGTGGTGCTATCGGCGTGCGAGACTGGTCTCGGCGATGTACGAAGCGGCGAGGGCGTCTATGGTTTGCGCCGTGCGCTCGTGCTCGCCGGCTCGGAGACGCAGGTGATGAGCCTGTGGCAAGTATCCGATGCGGCGACGCGCGATCTGATGGTCGAATACTACAAGCGGCTGCAAGCGGGCGAAGGTCGAACCGAAGCCTTGCGACAAGTGCAACTCGCAATGATCAAAAGCAAGCCGCAAGGCACGTCGGCGGGCACGCAACGCGGACTAAGCAGTGAGATGGGCCAACCGACGCAGACGACCGAAGACCGCAGCCATCCGTTCTATTGGGCCAGCTTCATCCAATCCGGCGAGTGGCGCAGCATGAATAAGAATTGATTCATTGACTCAATGAATCAATCATTCATCGCTTACCCGGCGTACATCAACTATCTCGGCGCGGAAGGTGCGCAGCAGGTGCTGCACCGCCGGATGCTTTTCTGCTAGTTCGCGCAACTGTTGCCGCTCGCGTTGTTCTTCATCTTCGCGCGTCGGCGGCGCATCCGATTCGCTCGCGTCTTTGACGACGACGCGCACGCCCACGTCGCGCCCCAACAACTCGCGGCAGACTTCGCGCAACAACTTCATGTTCTCCGGCTTGCCGAGACTATCGCGTAGGTGCTTCCGCTCCGGCGCAAACTCGACGTAAAACTCATCGCCGTCAACGACAGCCTTGCGCGCGCCATCGAGCGCCGTTGCCAGTAGCGGCTTGCGGCGCGTTTCGAGCGCGTGCTTGATCTGTTCCGTGATCGAATCACCACGCGGCGCGCTCGTCGTCTCCGGCGGCGCGTCCGGCACGTCATCACGACCGGGCACACGCCAACCGCGCGAGGCGAACGACCTCGCGCCCGCACCTGATGATTGCGCGTCGGGCTTTGCGACAAGTCTGAGCGCGGGCGAGTTTGCGGCTGACGACTGCGCAGCCGAAGTTTGCGCTGGCGTGTTCGTCGTCTGCGGCGCGGTCGTCGGTTGATCTGATGCGAGCGGGCGATCCCAGAACGGCGCGTCCTCCGTTGTAGCGCCGGTCGTGTACGCCGACCAATCGAATGGATCGTTCGGCTTGTGTGTGGCGCTCGTACTCTGCGTTGCGGACGATGCAGCAGGCGTATTGCCGGATGAAGCGGCGGTTTGCGCTGCCGGCGGCAACGCGGACGTGATACCTTCGGCACGCGGCGTCGAAGTGCGCGAAGAGGTCGGCGGCGCGGGCCGACCGCCACCACGCGGCGCGGCACCGCCGCTGCCACTCGACGAAGTGCTTGAGCCTGCGCTGCCGAGCGGCGCGCGCCCCGTGCGCAAGGCTTCTTCGAGCGCGTTGAGCCGTTCGATGATCTGATTAATCGGCGCGAGCCGGCGCATCTCAATCAGTTTGACGAGACCGACTTCAAGTTGATAACGCGGGTGCGCGCCTTCGCGCAAGGCCCGTTCGGTCTCGGTCAGGCTGTGGAAGAAACGCACGAGATCGGATTCAGAAAAAACGCTCGTCGCAGCATCGCGGCGCGCGGCGGCGCTCGCTTCCGCACCGTCGCCGCCGACACGGGCGACGAGCAGGTCGCGCAAGTGCGCAAGCAGATCGCGGCAGAAGTTGCGCAGGTCGTGCCCGCGCATCACTAGATCATCCACGACGGCGAGCGCCTCGGCCGGATTTTCATTTGCGATAGCCGCGACGACGCGCGCCAACTGTTCGGCGCTGGCAAGACCGAGCGCCGCTTCAACGTCCGTCGTCGTGATTTTGTCTTCACTAAAACTAATGACCTGATCGAACGCCGACTGCGCGTCGCGCATCGAGCCTTCGCCCGCGCGCGCGATCTCGTACAAGGCTTCGTCGTCAACCTTGATCTTTTCGGCATCGGCGATCAAGCGCAGCCGCTCTGCGATCTTCTGTGTCGCAATCGTGCGGAACTCAAACTGCTGGCAGCGCGACAGGATCGTGTCCGGCACTTTGTGCAACTCGGTCGTCGCCATGATGAAGACGACGCGCGGCGGCGGCTCTTCCAGCGTCTTCAGCAGCGCATTGAAGGCCGCGCCCGACAGCATGTGCACCTCGTCAATGATGAAGACCTTAAAGCGGTCGCGCGCCGGCCGCACGCCGACCGTGTTGATGATCGCCTCGCGCACGTTGTCCACGCCCGTGTTCGACGCGGCGTCAATCTCAAGCACATCAATCGAACGCCCTTCGGCGATCTCGCGGCACGAAGGACAGACATCCGGATCGGTGATCTTGCAAGGCGTCGGCGTCGGGTGGTCGAACTTGTGACAGTTCAAAGCTTTGGCAAGCAGACGCGCCGTCGTCGTCTTGCCGACGCCGCGCGCGCCGGAGAAGAGATAGGCGTGATGCAGGCGGTCGTGCTCAATCGCGCCGCGCAAGGTGCGCGTGATCGGCTCTTGCCCCGTGACCTCTTCAAACGTCTGTGGTCGCCACTTGCGTGCGATGACTTGATAAGCCATTGTTAGTTGGTTATTGGTTATTCGTTATTTGTTCTTTGTCAGTTCTTTCCAACAACTCAATGCGGTTGTCGAAGGGATCGAAGAAGGAGAAACGCTTGATGCCTGTGAGCGCGGGTTCGTCGCGCGTGCGGACGCCGTGCGTTTCCAAGTAGCTTCTGATCGCTGCAACGTCTTCAACTTCAAACGCTGGATGGCGCTTCGACTTCGTTTGATTCGCTTCGACGCCGATGTGCAGTTGAATGTCCGCGATCTGAAACCACAGGCCGCCGTTCGCGCGCAAGGGCGCGGGCTTCTCGATCTCCGCGAGGCCGAGCAGACGACCGTAGAACTCGCGCGCCACATCCTCCGCACCCGGCGGGATGCAGATTTGCACGTGGTCGAGTCGTTTGAATTTCGGCTTCATCCCGCGGAGAAACGAAAAAGAGTTGCCGCTTGTGCGGCTGGTCGTTGAAGCGGCGTCGGTGGATTGTGCTCCAACCGCGCCTGCTTCGGCAACCTCCGCGTCGAATAGCGGCAACTCTTTTCTTGATGTGGCCAGACTCCGGACTGACCCGCAACACACGCGGCCGGCACTACCGTTGCTCCGTTCCCGGCCTGGCGGGGTTCGTGCGGCGAGCGTTGTGCGGAGTCCGAAGTCTGATAAATTGTCAAACTCTTCAGATGCGTCGAAGCACTAATTGCTTGCCCGACGCGATAAGCTAACTTTAACCTGTTCACCTGCGCGCTGGCAAACGCGCGTCACGTGCCGTTGAAGCCGATGCTCATGCGGCGCAGGTTCGCGTCCGGGAATTTGCCCGTCGCTTTGACCTGTGCCAGCAGCGCGTCGGCTTGGGCGCGCGTGCGGCCGGCATAGACGGCCATGAAACGCACGTCCGGTTTGACGTTCGTGTAATAGAGCGAGCCGGGTTCGGCGCAGCGCGAAGCAAAGACCTTGTTATGCGGGAACAGACCTTGCGCCTGCTCGCGCTCCGATTCGGGGATGAACTTCTCGCAGTCGTCGTTCGGCGCAGCAACGCTCTTCAGGATGACTGCATAGAACGGCTCGCTCTCCCAGATCACGGCGCGCGGTGGAATCTGAAATGGTAAGTCGTGCGCCTCGAACTGCGCGCTCGTCTTGCACGTCACAGTCGGGTCGCCGCAGACCGTGCCTTTCGGCGGCGGCTGTTTACGTCGCCCCTTGCCGTGCTGCGCCAAACCGACCGCACACAGCAAGAGTAACAAGCAGACGGTTGCGCTCGTCAATGTTCGTCTGTTCATGTGAATTCAGCTTTAATGTGTGCGCCGCGAGGCGAGGACGGTGGATCGTTATTAATGACTGGCGGAGAGGGTGGGATTCGAACCCACGGTACGGTTCCCCGTACACAGCATTTCCAGTGCTGCCAGTTCAACCACTCCTGCACCTCTCCGAAAAAGGTGTGGGATGAGTAAGCCAGCCTTCTTGTTCAGCCCTCAGCCCTCATCCTTCAGCCCGCAACTGCGTGGCGGAGAGGGTGGGATTCGAACCCACGATGGGCTGACACCCACTCCGGTTTTCGAGTCCCTTTCGCCCCCCGTGCCCAAACGTGAAAACGCAAGAATTGACGGGAATTCAAACAACTGTCAGCCGTCAAAGCATAGCCCATCCTAGCGATTCCTGTCACGCCATCGCGCCAAGTGTGGGTGTGATTCGCGCAGTCAACGTTCTTGTGGCGGCGACTTCGGCGACAAGCTGCGCTCAATTGGTAGAGCAAGCGTCTGTGATACATCTTGCACAGTTTGTGTCTCTAGTGTACACAGTACCACCGCCCTTGATCCCTTTCTGTTCAGCACTGGTCAAATTCTTGACCGTCTCCTTGTTGACCTGTAACTTGCCGACTTTGACCCGACCCTTTTTCTCCTCCCGCTCGCCCGGCTTCGATGTCTTTGATTTGGCGACCATGATGTTCTGTGCTCCTTTCACGTCGTAACGAATTCCCGCTCGCTTCTGTCCTTGTTGCATTCAGCCCTGCCACCCGCTACCGCAAGCGGTATTGATCCAATCTGAGGCGCGCGCAATCAATCCAACTGCTCGCGCTCTACGACCCTGAACCCGCCCTTGATCTTCTTCGCCTCCGCGTTGCTCAGTTGCTTCTCCTTTTTTGGGCAACTCCTTGACCTGTGTGCGGCGCGTCGGTTTGCGCTCCTTCGCTTTATTGTCTTTCGTCATCGTCGTGCTCCTTTTCTCTGTCCGTCGGTCGGTTATGCAACTATTGGCTGCGCTCTTTAGCCAGAAAAATCGCCAATCGCTTTCTTCGAGACGCCTGCGGCGTCGCTGCTCGCCTGATTGGTCTCATCTGCTCGCGTCGCGGCGCTGCCACTGAGCATGCCCATCATCCCGCCGCCGCCTTTGACCTGCTTGGCCTCTGCGGGCGTCAGTTCCCTCTGTTCTTGGGGCAAGATTTTTTAGATTTTTTTTTTCGAGGCGGGCGGCAGGAGTTGTAGCGACGAAAAGACCCGCTCGCTGTCTTTGAAGATAGCGAGCGGGTCAACTCTGTTACTGCCTGCGTGCGGCAAGCGCCTTCAGCGACCCGGCGTGGGTTTGCGCGGCAGTTTCTCGTCGCGCATCGCGGTCTGATAGACGAAGGCGGCCATGATCGCCGCAGCCTGCTTCATGTCGTCGGCTTGAACACGGTCGAACACGTCCATGTTCGAGTGGTGCGTGCGTGCGTCGTAGTCAATCTCGTCCTGTATGAACTGGAAGCCGGGCAGACCGATGGCATCGAACGAGAGATGATCTGTGCCACCCGTATTCGACATCGTGAGCGTCTCTGCGCCCATGTCGCGAAACGGCGTAAGCCACGTGCGGAAGATGGAGCGCACAGACTCGTTCCCCTGCATATAGACGCCTCTGATCTTGCCCGTGCCGTTATCGAGGTTGAAGTAGGCGTCAAACTTGTCGTACTCCGGTTTGGTGACGAGCTTTGGTGGCGGCGTGGCTGTCGGCGCAGCGGCCGGTTTTGCTTCCGCAGGGCCGGGCGGCGACGGCTGCGGCGTCGGACTGGGCGCGACGACTTCACCGAAATGTTGTTTGACGTAGGCGCGCGAGCCTAACAGGCCCTGCTCTTCGCCCGTCCAGAGCGCGACGCGGATGGTGCGGCGCGGTTGCAGGTTCAAAGCTTTCAGAATACGCACGGCCTCCATCGCTACAGCTACACCCGCGCCGTTGTCGGTCGCGCCTGTGCCCGCGTGCCAAGAGTCCATGTGCCCGCCGAGCATCACAACCTCGTCCTTTAACTGTGGGTCTGTGCCCGGTATCTCGGCGACCGTGTTGTAGCCGTTCAAGTCTTGATCCTGAAACTGCACTTCGAGATTGACGGCCATACGCACGTGCTCGCCCGCGCGCAGCATGCGCACGATGCGGTTGTAGTGTTCTGCCGCCACGATGACCTGCGGCAGGATCGGCGGCGCGTCCTTCTGCCACGCCGCGATGCGCCGTTCAAAGGGCGTGTCGAACGGCTGCAACACAGGCACAGTGGCCTGTTGGACGAAGACCGTACCGTCGTCGCCACGACCGGGATCAACTAAGAGCGCTGCGCCTTCGCTCTGATAGAACTTCAGCTTGGTGATGTTGAACTCGGCGGCCGTGCGCTGTTCCGGCGTCTGCTGGAAGCGGCGCGGCGGAACGCTGGCCGGGTCGGGCGCGTCTGCGAGCGCGAGCAGGTTTTTCTCGTCGCGGCGCGTAGCTTCGGGCGTGAAGCGCGCGCCTATCTCGCGCACTGGCCCCGTCAACACAATCGCGCCTTTGAGTCTGCCCGCGTACTTCTCGCGCAACTCAGCCTCGTTTTTCGCGTCCACGTAAACCACATCAGCCATGAGCGGGCGCGCAAGGCCCGGCGACCAAGCTTTCGGATATGCGATGAGCGGGATGGCCTGCGGCTCGACGACTTCGGCCGAGAAACGCTTCAACGTCCAACCGCGCCCGAACGGGCCCCACGACTCAAGGTGCGCGTTCGAGAGGCCCCAAGCGGCCAACTTGTCGCGCGTCCAATCGCAGGCGCGCTTCATGTTCGGCGAAGCCGTCAGGCGCGGCCCGATCACGTCGGACAGATAACTCAGAGTCTCCATCACCTGTGAATGATCTTTCTCCTCACTCTTGATCCGCTCGATGGGATCGTTTGGGTCGGGCGTCGGCGTCGGTTGCGTGGGTATCTGTTGGAGCGTCGGCGTCGTGTGCGCTTCGGCCGTCGGCTGTGTGCGTAAGAATGCCGGTACGACGAGCGCGCAGAGCAACAACGCGACGACCGTGATGCGTCGCAGCATGGCAGTTGGGTCTCCTTCGATCTCTGATTGAAGTGCTGATCTTGCAGAGTGCGGCTGATTATACTCTTAGGCGGCCCGTATGTTTCAAGGCTCGGCGCAGGCCAAGAAAAAGGACGAACCGCGCGGGTTCGTCCTCTCGCTTGCATAACGTGCAGGCAAACTTTAGCGCGCGAGGCGCGAGCCTGTGCGGGTGGTCGTTGTTGTTGGCGTCGGCGCAGTTGGCAGAGCTTCGCTGCGATAGTCGCACTCTTCGTTGGCGCAGACGCGCGTCGTGCCCTTCTTCGTCGTCTTCTCTAACAGGAACGGCACGTGACACTGCGGGCAAGGCTCAGCGACCGGCTTGTCCCAATAGACGCGGTCGCACTCAGGATACTCCGAGCAGCCGTAAAAGACTTTGCCGCGTTTCGATTTCTTCACGACCAACTCGCCGCGACAACCCGCACGCACGCACGCCACGCCCGTCGTCTCGCGCTTCACAAACTTGCACGTCGGATAGTTTGAGCACGAGACGAACTCGCCAAAGCGGCCTTGCCGTCTGACCAGATTCGCGCCATCAATCGGACACTTCTCGTCAAGCACCACGGGCGCGGCAGCAACCTTACCCGTGCGGCTGATCTTGCGTATGTTGCGACATTCGGGATAACCCGTGCAGCCGAGGAACTGCCCGAAGCGCCCGCGCTTCAAAGCCATCGGCTTGCCGCACAACTCGCACGCCTCCGGTTCTTCCGCTCCATCTCCATCTTGCGGCTTTGTTGAGTCCACTGGGGCCACCGGCTTGGGATCGCGGGTCGCATCACACTTCAGACATTTCAGATATTTTCCGAAGCGACCAACTTTTTCGACCATCCCTTCTGCACCACACTTAACGCATGTCTCATTTGTTGGCACTTCTACAATTCGGACGTTCTTCAAATACTTCTCAAACGCCTTCAAGTCACGCGCAAATTTTTCATAAAATTCATGTAGCGCGGTTGTCCACTTCAATTTTCCTTCTTCAATCTGATCGAGTTCCTCCTCCATCCGCGCTGTGTATGATTCATTGAACAGATCATCAAACCCGCCATTGACCAAGTGATCACTGACCGTCATGCCGATAGACGTCGGATGAAAACGCCCTTCGTGTTTTTCGACGTACTCGCGATCAAGGATCGTCGTCATGATCGCCGCGTAGGTCGAAGGCCGGCCGATGCCCTTCTCTTCGAGCGCCTTGACGAGCGTCGCTTCGGTGTAGCGCGGCGGCGGCTCGGTGAAATGCTGTTCGGGCGTGAGCGAATTGAGCGCGAGCGCATCGCCCGCCGTGACAGGCGGCAGCCGCCGCGCAGCCTCTTCATCTTCATCCGTCTTCTCGTCGCGCCCCTCTTCATAGACGCGCAGGAAGCCGTCGAACTTCAACACCGAGCCGGTGGCGCGGAACAGGAAGCGGCCGGCTGCGATGTCAATCGTCGTCTGATCAAACACGGCCGGCATCATCTGCGAGGCGACGAAACGCTGCCAGATGAGGCGATAAAGTTTCAACTCATCAGCGCTCAAAAAACGCGCGACTGCATCGGGCGCGCGCGCCACATCGGTCGGGCGGATCGCCTCGTGCGCGTCCTGCGCGTCCTTCTTCGAGCGATAGTAGATCGCCTTCTCCGGTAGATACTCCGCGCCATACTGTGTGCCGATGAAGTCGCGCGCTTCACCCAATGCCGCGTCCGAGACGCGCGTCGAGTCTGTGCGCATGTATGTGATCAGCCCGACCGAGCCTTCCGCGCCAAGCTCCACGCCCTCGTAAAGCTTCTGCGCGATCATCATCGTGCGCTTCACCGCAAAGCCAAGTTTGCGCGCCGCCTCCTGTTGTAGCTTCGAAGTGATAAACGGCGGCACAGGATTGCGCTTGCGCTCTTTGGTCGTCACGTCCGCGACGCGGAACTGTTGCGCTTGCGCTTCGTTGACGACGCCTTGCGCCTGCGTTTCGTTCGCGATCAGAATCTCATTCTTTTTAAGGTTCTGATCAAAGCCGCCGGTCTTCACCGTCTGCTCGCCGATGCGTAGCAGTCGCGCATCGAAAGCGGGTGGCAGTTGCGCCGATAGATTCGCCGCCACCGTCCAGTATTCAGTCTTGACGAACTGCTCGATCTCGCGCTCGCGCTCGACGACCATCCTGAGCGCCACCGACTGCACGCGCCCCGCGCTCAGACGCCCGCCGACTGTTTTGCACAGCAGCGGCGAGACCTTGTAACCGACCAAACGATCAAGCAAGCGGCGCGCTTGCTGCGCATCAACTAGATGCTGATCGATCTCCTTCGGCTCTTGAAACGCTTCCTGCACGGCGCGCTTCGTGATCTCGTTGAACATGACGCGATAGGCCGGCTTCGCGGGGCGCTTCGGCACGATCTCTTCCGCGAGGTGCTGGCAGATCGCTTCGCCTTCACGATCAGGGTCGGCGGCCAAAAAGATCGCGTCGGCCTCTTTCGCAGCCCGTTTCAATTCGCTGATGATCTTTTTATTATTGCGCTTCTTCGCATCCGGGATGATCTCATAGGTCGGCTCGAAATCATGTTCGACATCAACGCCCAAGCCCTTCGACGGCAAATCCTTGATGTGGCCTATAGAGGCCATGACGCGATAGTCTGCGCCCAGATATTTGCCAATCGTCTTCGCCTTCGTGGGCGATTCAACTACGACTAAATTCTTACCCATTCGCTTTCCTCTGGATCAAACGACAAGCGCGCAAGCTCTTTTGCATCGCGCGCTTTCTCTACGCTTATTGTCAGGCGCTTTCCCTCTCCGGTCGCCCGTTTAGATGCCGCATGCGCTCGTTTCGCTGGCTCGCACGGTCGGTCTTTTTGCCTGCTTCCACTCACAGTTTTCTCACAAAACATTTGCCCGGCAACTGGCGCACCAACTCGCGCATTTCCAGCACCAACAGTGCGCTACTCAACTCAGGCAGAGACAATTGACATACGCTTGCGAGCGCATCTATGTGCGCCGGTTCGTCCGGCGACAACTGCGCGAAGACCGCGCGCTCGTGCGCCGACAGATCGGACGGGATGACGGTCTTGAGTGCGTCGGCTGCGTTCTTCTTCTTGCGCTTCGGTTCCGGCGGCAACAGACGCGCGGCGATCTCTGCCGGCAGTTCCGCCGCGACATCTTGCCACTGCTGAACTAATTTTGCGCCGGCCGCTTTGATCAGATAGTTCGTACCGAACGAGTTGCGCGAAGTGATGTTGCCGGGCACGGCAAAGACTTCGCGCCCTTGCTCCAACGCGAGCCGCGCAGTGATCAAGCTGCCGCTATTCTCCGCTGCTTCGACGAGCACCACCCCCAGACTCAAGCCGCTGATGATCCGGTTGCGATACGGAAAATTTTCCGGGATCGGCGGCGTCGCCAATGGAAACTGCGAGACGAGCGCGCCACCTTTGGCCAAAATTTCCGCCGCCAACTTTTTATGATCGCGCGGATAGACTTCGTCAACGCCCGTGCCCAGCACCGCGACCGTGCGCCCACCGGCTTCGAGCGCCCCGCGATGCGCCGCCGCATCAATGCCGCGCGCGAGACCCGAAATAATCGTCACGCCGCGACTCGCCAGTTCGCGCGCCAACAGTGTCGCAGTGTTCTGCCCATAGGTCGAGCAACGGCGCGAGCCGACCAACGCTACGCACGGCGCATCGAGACATACTTGCCAGTCGCCTTTGACATAGAGCGTGATCGGCGGATCGGCGATCTCGCGCAAGAGCGCCGGGTATGTGCCATCATCAAGAATCAACACGTCCGCGCCCAACTCGCGCACGCGCATAAGCTCCTGCTCGGCCGCCTCGCGCCGGTCGCGCAAGACGATTGATTCCAACGTCTCAGGGCGCAGACGTAACTGCTCCAACTCCGCGCGCAACGCGCCGAAAACTGCTTCGGCCGCGCCGAAGCGCTCCAACAAACGCGCCGCCACACGCGGTCCCACACCCGGCGTCATATTGAGCGCGATCCAGTCTCGCATAAGAGCAGAGGTTAGAGGTCAGAGGTCAGAGGTTAGTAAAAGTCAATTACTGACCTCTAACCTCTAGCCTCTGATCTCTGCCTTTCTGGCGGAGGCGTGTAGGAATCGAACCTACCTGAGCCTGCTCTCACAGGCTCACAGAACGGTTTTGAAGACCGCGCCGTTCACCAGAACAGATGCGCCTCCCCGCTTCAAGGTCACGTACCGTACGCGCCGCGAGTGCCACCTGTCAAGCGTTCTCGTCTGCCGGATGAGAGGCGGAACGATGCGCCGTCGGGGTGCGGCGGGTCGGACGCGCACAGCGAGCGGGCGCAAAAAAGTTATTGACTTATCGCTCCGTTTGCCGTAGAAGCGCGTTACCGCGCACACGTTTTGCCCCGTCTTTCGTTAGCTATCTTTTGCTCGAAAAGGAGTCTCGTGCAATGCCCACTTACATCACACTGTTTCGTTGGACGCAACAAGGGATCGAGCAGGTCAAGGACAGTCCCGCGCGGCTCGATAAGGCGAGAGCACTCTTCCGCCAGTTCGGCGGCGAGATCAAAGGCTTCTATCTCGTGATGGGCCAGTACGACGCCGTCATCGTGAGCGAAGCGCCGGACGATGAAACGATGGCCCGCATCATGCTCGCCACCGGCACGACGGGCAACATCCGCTCCGAGACGTTGCGCGCCTTCACAGAAGACGAATACGGCCAGATCATCGCCGCGCTGCCCTAGCAACGCGGTCAGCAGTCGGCGGTCAGCGATCAGCTAAAAGCGTCAAGCAGCCGCTGACTGGCCGAATAACAACTCTTCAAGCAAACGCATACCCGTCCGCGCTCCTGCGCGTCGCTTGACCCCACGCCTGCGCCTCGCTATCATTTTATTCGAACGGACGTTCGAACGAGCAGTAGATTGGAGACTGCGCAAGGTTAGCGGGCGCGCGTTCGTGCTGTCGCTGTTCGATTAAACGGGCGGGAGAGTTAATCAGTCGAATGATCAATTTCGAGACTGCGCCGGAGCGTTACAAGCATTGGCAGTTGCAACTTGATGGCCCCATCGCCACGCTTTCGCTGGACGTGCAGGAAGACGCGACGCTGGCGGAAGGCTACAAGCTGAAACTCAATTCGTATGATTTGGGCGTGGACATAGAACTGGCGGACGCCATCCAGCGTCTGCGCTTCGAGCATCCAGAGGTGCGCGCAGTCATCATCAAGAGCCAACGCCCGCGCATCTTCTGTGCGGGTGCGAACATCTACATGCTCGGCACGTCAGCCCACGCTTTCAAAGTCAACTTCTGCAAGTTCACCAACGAGACGCGCTGTGCGATTGAAGACGCCTCCGCGCATTCCGGTCAACGCTACATCGCCGCGCTAAACGGCACGGCTTCGGGCGGCGGCTACGAACTCGCCATCGCCTGCGATGAAATTTATCTGGTTGACGACGGCAACTCGGCCGTCTCGCTGCCGGAAGTGCCGCTCTTGGGCGTGCTGCCGGGCACGGGCGGCTTGACGCGCCTCGTTGATAAACGCAAGGTGCGCCGCGACCGTGCCGATGTCTTCTCGACGCTCGCCGAAGGTTTGAAGGCCAAGCGCGCGAAAGAGTGGGGCTTGATTGACGACTATTTCCCGACGAGCAAATTCGAGGACGGCATCGCGACGCGCGTGCAGCAACTCATTGAGCAGAGCGCGCCGCAGCAGTCCGCGCGCGGCATTGAGCTACATCCGTTGCAGGTCGAAGCGACAGACGAAGGGCGCGAGTATCGTTACGTCAGTTTGAAGTTGCACCGCGCCGGTCGTTACGCCGATCTCACCGTGCGCGCCCCTGAAGCTGATTTGGCGACAACGCCCGCAGAGATCGAGCGACTCGGCGACGCTTACTGGCCGCTCCAAGCCTACCGCGAATTAGATGATGCCCTGCTCCATCTGCGCATCAACGAATTAGAGATCGGCTTGGTCTGCCTGCGCACCGCAGGCGAGATCGAGCACGTGCTCACAGTTGATCGCACGCTTGCGGCGCATCGTGATCATTGGTTCGTGCGCGAGATCATTCTCAACATGGCGCGCGTCTTGCGTCGGCTCGATCTCACCGCGAAGAGTTTCTTCGCGCTCATCGAACCCGGCAGTTGCTTCGCCGGCAACCTGCTCGAACTCGCGCTCTCGGCTGATCGAACTTACATGCTCAACAGCCCCGACGAAAAAGTTGAACTGGCCACAAGCGAACTCAACGCGGGCGCGCTGCCGATGAGCAACGGCTTGATGCGCTTGCAGTCGCGCTTCCTCGCCGAGCCTGAACGAGTGAACGAAGTGCTCGCGCACAAAGGCCGGTTCGACACCGACGCGGCTGAAGCAGCGGGTCTTGTCACCTTCGCGCCCGACGATCTGGATTGGGCCGACGAGGTGCGCGTCGCCATCGAGGAGCGCACGTCGCTCTCGCCCGATGCGTTGACGGGGATGGAAGCCAGCTTGCGCTTCGCCGGCCCCGAAACGATGGACACGAAAATCTACGGGCGTCTGACCGCGTGGCAGAACTGGATTTTCCAACGCCCCAACGCCACGGGGCCGCAAGGTGCGTTGACTAATTACGGCAAGCCGACGCAACCGCAGTTTGATTATAAGAGAACGTGAGGAACAGTGGTCGGTGGTCAGTGATCAGTAACAACAAAAGCTGATCTTCACTGACCACCGACCACCGACCACTGCTTATGGAACTATACGAACGCATTCCAAACAACGTGAATCTATCGGAAGATAAGCGGCTACAACGCGCGTTGGAGAAGTGGCTACCGGACTATTTGAACTGGTGGCGCGAAATGGGGCCGGAAGGTTTTCAGGAGAAAGAGGTCTATCTGCGCACCGCCGTGAGCGTCGAAGCCGACGGCTGGGCGCACTTCGATTATGTGAAGATGCCCGATTATCGTTGGGGCATCTTTCTGAAACCGGCCGAGCCTGATGCGCGGATCGGTTTCGGTGACAACTACGGGCAGCCCGCTTATCAAGAAGTGCCCGGCGAGTTTCGCAACGCTTTGCGCCGCATCATCGTCACACAGGGCGACACCGAACCCGCGTCGGTCGAACAGCAACGACAACTCGGCAAGACCTGTCCGTCGCTCTACGATCTCAGAAATCTTTTTCAAGTGAACGTCGAAGAGGGCCGACACTTGTGGGCGATGGTCTATCTGCTGCACAAGTATTTCGGGCGCGATGGGCGCGAAGAGGCCGAAGAGATGCTTGCGCGCCGGAGCGGCAACCCTGATAAGCCGCGCATCCTCGAAGCCTTCAATCAACCTTGCGACGATTGGTTGAACTTCTACTGCTTCACGATGTTCACCGACCGCGACGGCAAATACCAACTCGCCGCGCTCGCCGAATCGGGCTTTGAACCGCTCGCGCGCACCTGTCAATTCATGTTAACGGAAGAGGCGCATCACCTGTTCGTCGGCGAGACCGGCGTGGGTCGCGTCGTCAAGCGCACGGCCGAACTGATGCAGCAAGGCGACGTGCGCGCGCTTGGCGGCATCCCGCTCGACATCATTCAAAGGTATTTCAACTTCTGGTTCTCCTACTCGCTCGATCTCTTCGGCGGCGAGCACAGTTCCAACTCCGCAGACTTCTTCGCCGCCGGTCTCAAAGGTCGCTTCAAAGAGCAGGATCAATACGACGAACACCTCGTCCGCGACGATGTGTTCACGCTCACGGTCATCGAAGACGGCCGACTCGCACAGCGCGAAGTGCCGATGCGCAACGCTTTGAACGAAGTCCTGCGCGGCGAGTACGTGCGCGACTGCGAACGCGCGATGAAGCGTTGGAACAAGTATCTCGAAGACGCAGGCCGCAGCGAACGTCTCTATCTGCCGAGCACGCGCTTTCATCGCCACGTCGGCGAATACGCCGGACACTACTTCGAGGTTGAAGGCCACATGATCACTAAGAGCGAGTTTGAGCACCGCCGCGACGAATGGCTGCCGACGCTTGCGGATCGCGAATACGTCCGCAGCCTCATGCACCCGGTCACCGAACCCGGCAAGATCGCCAACTGGATCGCACCGCCGTCGGCCGGCATTAAGGGTCTGCCGTTCGAGTTCGAGTACGTGAGATTGTAATCCTGTTGGTTATCATGGCCGCGAACCTATCCACCGATTTTACGCGCTACGATCAGAAGTTGGAGTTCATCCTGCGCACCAGCGCGCGTATCTTCGCCGAGAAGGGTTATCACTCGACGACGATGCGCGACATCTCGCGCGCGACGAAGGTCAGCCTCGCGGGGCTTTATTATTACTGCAAGTCGAAAGATGAGCTGCTGTTTCTGATTCAGGACAACTGCTTCGGGCGCGTGCTCGAACGGCTCGAAGAAAGATTGCAGGAGACCGACGAGCCAATCGCGCGGCTGCGGCTCGTGATCGAGAATCACCTGTCGTTCTTCGCCGCCAACATGGCCGAGATGAAGGTGCTCTCGCACGAAGCCGACTCGCTCGCGGGCGAGATGTACGCGCACGTCGCCGGCAAGAAGCAGCAATACACAAAACTCGTCCGGCGGATTCTCGCAGAGGTACAGGCGCAGCACGGCGACGCGCGGCAGAAGCTCGATCTCACCGTCGCCACCTACGCGCTCTTCGGCATGATGAACTGGATTTACAACTGGTACGATCCGCGCGGCAAACTCTCGGTGGGCGATCTCGTGGACAACATCACGCGCCTCTTCCTCACGGGCTTTCTCGCCAACGCCGCGAGCGACGCGCTACAATTCGCGCCGCAGCGCAAAAGGGCCGAACGTTTGAGCGTCTGGCGCGCGCCGCAATCATAGCAAGGTACAGCTCAGTTAAAACATGAACCCATACACGGTCGAGACATACGGCGAGCGCGTCGCAGAGGTTTACGACGACTGGTACAGAGATTACGACGAGGCCGCCATCGGCTTGCTCGCAGAACTAGCGCGCGATGGGCGCGCGTTGGAGTTGGGCATCGGCACGGGGCGCATCGCGCTGCCGCTCGTCGAGCGCGGCGTTGAAGTGCACGGGCTTGATGCTTCGCCCGCGATGGTCGAACGCTTGCGCGCCAAGCCGAACGGCGCACACCTGCCCGTCACCTTCGGCGACTTCACCGAGGTCACCGTCGCAGGCGAATTCGCGCTCATCTACGTCGTCTTCAACACCTTCTTCACCTTGCCCACGCAGGACGCACAGGTGCGCTGCTTCCGCAACGTCGCCGCACATCTTGCGCCCGGCGGCTGTTTTCTGATCGAAGCCTTCGTGCCCGACGTAACACGCTTTGATCGTGGGCAGACGACGCGCGCTGTTAAGGTCACGACCGAAAGCGTCCAACTAGATGTGTCGCAGCACGACCCGATGACACAGCGCGTCGTCAGCCAACACGTCCTGATCACCGATGGTCAAGTCCGTCTCTACCCCGTGCAGCTTCGCTACGCTTGGCCCGCCGAGCTTGATCTGATGGCGCAACTCGCCGGTCTGCGTTTGCGCGAGCGTTGGGGCAACTGGCAGCGCGCGCCGTTCACGTCAGAGAGCGGTAAACATATCTCGATCTATGAGCGCCCCGCTTGAGTTATGGAGACATTGCGGCGCAACATCATTTTCATCGGAGTTGATTAAAGATGGCAGAAGCAAGAGCGCAGGAAGCAGACACAAGCGACAAGCTCGTACAATATCAAGCGCAAGACGGCGTCGCCGTGTTGACGTTGAACGATCCACCGGCGAACACTTACAGCTACGAGATGATGCAGGCGCTTGACCACGCGATCCTCGCGGCGCGAATGGACGAGAGCGTGCAAGTGATCGTCATCACGGGGCAAGGCGAGAAGTTCTTCTGCGCGGGCGCAAACATACAGATGCTCGCAAGCGTGACGCCAGAGTTCAAATACTATTTTTGCCTGCACGCGAACGAGACTTTATCGCGCCTTGAGCAGACGCCGAAACTCGTCATCGCCGCCATCAATGGTCACTGCGTCGGCGGCGGACTTGAGATCGCGATGGCGGCAGACTTGCGCATCGCGCGCAAGGGCGCGGGCAAGATGGGACTGCCTGAGATCACGCTCGGCGTGTTGCCGGGTACGGGCGGCACACAGCGCCTTGTGCGCCTCGTCGGCAAACCGCGCGCGATTGAACTGATGACCACCGGCGAGCTATTCGACTTCGAGCGCGGCGCGGAGCTTGGCCTCATCAATCACATCTACGAAGCCGACACGGGCGCAAACTTTATCGAGCAGGTCAAACTTTACGCGCGCAAATTTACGACACCGGACCGGGCTGCGCGCGCCGTCGGGCGCATCAAGCGCAGCGTCCAGACCGGCGCGGAGCTTCCGTTCGAGTCCGCGCTCGCCTTAGAGCGCGAACTGCAACAGCAACTCTTCCAATCCGAAGACGCGCAAGAGGGCTTAGCCGCCTACGTCGAGAAACGCAAGCCGCAATTTAAGGGGAGATAAGTTTTCTGTTTTCAGCCCCTCGTGCTGCTGACTGAAAACTGAAAACTGAGAACTGTCATGTCCGACCAACATATCGAAGTCGCCGAAGCCGACGGCATTGTGACGATCACTTTGAACCGGCCCGAGAAGTTGAACGCTTTCGTCGGGCGGATGCGGCGCGATCTGGCCGATGCACTGGAACACGCGAGCGGCAACATGGACGTGCGCGTCGTGGTGTTGCGCGGCGCGGGGCGCGCGTTCTGTGCGGGCGGCGACGTGGCGAAGATGGCCGAGTTGATTGAGCGCGAAGACGCGGACGAGTTCGCGCGCATGCTCGGCGCGGGGCGGCGCGTCGTTACGGCCATTAGGCAGATGACGAAGCCGGTCGTCGCTTCGATTAGCGGTGCAGCGAGCGGCGCAGGTTTCAATCTTGCGCTCGCGTGCGATTTGCGCATCGCGGCCGAGTCGGCCACGTTCAGCCAGTCGTTCGTCAAAGTTGGCTTGCACCCCGACTGGGGCGGGACATATTTTCTGCCGCGCATCGTGCCGCCGAACATCGCATGCGAAATGTTTTTCTTAGGCGATGCGATTGATGCGCGGCGCGCGCATGAACTCGGACTGCTGAACCGCGTCGTGCCTGATAATCAACTCGAAGCCGAGACGCGCAAGTTAGCCGAGCGGTTGCGCGCTGCGCCGCCCGAATCAATCGCCGGCGCGAAGCACGCGGTTTACTTGAGCCAGCACGCCGAGCTTGAAGAGATGTTGCAGTACGAGACGGAAGCGCAGTTGCGCTGCTTCCAGACGCCGGAGGCGCGCGAAGGCGTCCGCGCGTTCTTAGAGAAACGCCCACCGCGTTTCATGGGTTAGTTGCTTTTGTTAGCTTACGAACTTGCATGGGATGGTGTTAGTTAATGACGGAAACCCTCGATGAACTACGCAGCTTAACGACGGAAGAATTGATCAGGCGCTATGATGGGCATTCAGCGCGCACGACGACAGACATCAATCACTACTTGCAAGAGTTGGCGCGGCGCGGCGCTGACAGACAGATGCGCACGCTGGTACTCCAGACGTGGGCCATCGTTATCTTGACGGTGTTGACGACAACCCTGACCACGCTCAACGCAGTGCTCGTTGCGCGCACGCTCAAATAGGCGCGCGCGTCAAACACAATGAGATTAGCCAATAAAATCGCGCTCATCACCGGCGGCGGGCGCGGCATCGGGCGCGCCAACGCTTTCGCGTTTGCGCGCGAAGGTGCGCACGTCGCTGTGGTTGCGCGGACTGAAAGCGAGGTTGTGCGTGTCGCCGCAGAGGTCAAAAATGAGTGCGGCGTTGAGACGATGCACGCCGCCTGCGATGTGGCAAACGCAGCAGACGTAGCGCGTGTGCTTGCGCAGGTCACGGCCACATTCGGGCGCGCGTGCGACATCCTCGTCAACAACGCGGGTATTGCCGAGAGCGTGCCATTTGTTAAAACCGACGACGAGTTTTGGCAGCGCCATCTCGCCGTGAATTTGAACGGCACGTTCTACTGCATGCGCGCCGCGCTGCCCGCAATGCTTGAGCGCGGTTGGGGGCGCATCATCAACATCGCATCCATCGCCGGCAAGACGGGCGCGCCTTACATCGCGGCCTACGCGGCGTCAAAGCACGGCGTGCTCGGCCTCACGCGTTCGGTCGCGCTCGAAGTTGCGACCAAAGGCGTGACGGTCAACGCCATCTGTCCCGGTTACGTGGACACGGACATGACCACGCGCGCGCTCGAACGCATTGAAGCCAAGACGGGCCGCTCCGCGACGGACGCGCTCGAAGCGATCAAGCGCATGAATCCGCAGCAGAGACTCGTCATGCCTGAAGAGGTCGCGGCGGTCGCGCTCCTGCTCGCCTCCGACGAAGGGCGCGGCATCAACGGCCAAGCGATCAACGTGGACGGCGGCACGGTGTTGTTTTAGTGGTCAGCAGGCAGCTTTCAACCTTTGGCTGTAGCAAAAGCTGAAAGCTGACTGTTGCCGACTGATAGCTAATCATGGCTTTTGCGTTCATCAATCCCGAATCATTTGGCCGCCCGCGCGGTTATGCGAACGGCGTGCTTGTGCCGGCGGGTGGCGCGTTGCTCTTTATCGCGGGGCAGATCGCTTGGGATGAGCGACAGCAGATCGTGAGCACGGATTTGGTCGCGCAGTTCGACCGCGCGCTGGCGAACGTCATCACGGTCGTGCGCGCGGCGGGCGGCACACCCGAACAGATCGCGCGGCTCATTATCTATGTGATCGACGCGAATGAGTATCGCGCACGCATGCCGGAGATCGGCGCACGTTGGCGTGCGCAGATGGGCCGCCACTTCCCCGCGATGGCGCTGGTCGAAGTTCGCAGCCTGCTCGAAGACGAAGCGCTCGTCGAGATCGAAGGCATCGCCGCGCTGTGAACGGAACGTGGCCGCGTCAGTCGTCAAAGCGGGCGCGGGCGTGTGCGTCGGCTGGCGTTCATCGGTTACTTCTGTGCGCCGCCGACGTGCTTTATGATCGTCTGCCGCAACTCAATTGCGTCCTCCACGCTCAGCCCTAACTCGCCGCGCAGTGCGGTCAAGTCTTTGTCGAGCAGCGCCCCGATTGAGAGTTGGCGCGCGCGCCCGAACTTCTCCGGCAGGGATTCGATGGTAGAAAGCGGCACGTTCTTCTGCCCAGTGCTCAAAAACTTGAGCACCACGTCTTTGAAGTAGTCAGTCTCTGTAAACAGCACGGCGGGCGAGCGCGGGCCGCGGTCGGAGGCGTTGGCGACCAGAGTTGATTTGATCCTACCCATTATCGGCCCGTATAGATCGCCGGGCCGGCTGCCGAGTGGCGTAAAGCTCAAGTGCGTCTCTCGCACGTGCTGTAAATCGGGCGGCACGCCTAGCAACAACTCAGGCGGTTCCGGGCAACCGTCCCGCGACTCGTAGCAGGCAGACAGATGCCGGCTCGTGGTCAGCATTGAAGTGCTCACATGCTGTGTGGCGGCAACTGACTCCGCTTCGCTGCGCATGTGGACGACGTAGTCGCGCGTGAAAATTGACTCTGCGTCCGTCGCCCAGTTGCGCCCCCGCAATTGCCCCGTTACACGCACCGTCCGGTCGTCAACTACGCCGACGTGGTACGCTTGCAGGCTAACGTTTGCGGTCGTGGACGAGCGGTTAGCGGTCTCTTCAACGCCGCCGCCCGGCGCGAAGCGGTCTATCACCCAGCCGTCCGGTGTGTGGAAGGTAGCCGACGGGCTGTCTTCGAGCCGCACCGTCTGCGTCCCCCAGCCAGCGAAGACGCTGCCCGGGGCGAAGACGATGGTCGTGAAGCTTGCGTCGCGCGTCTCGTACTGCGCGGGCTGCCGGTCGTGTGCGACCTGCTCCGGGAAGTGCGCCGTGTCGAGCGACGCCTCGATACACAAGCCCCTCATCGTCGCCGGCCGCGACACCACGAGGACGAACTCCTGCACGCCCTCAATGACGCGCAGACCCAGCGCGAAAGTGCGCCGGTCGGTCGGCTCTTCCAAGAAGGGGCGCGGCAGCATGATGAAGGCGGCCCGATTCGTGCCCGCGTGGTAGCCGGTCAGCAGGCTGTAGAGGTGATCGACGCTAGTGCTGTAGCCGGACGTGAGCCGGCGCTCCGCGCCGCCGCCCACTTCGGTCTCCGACTTGGCCTCGGTTGAACTGCCCCACGTGTGCTGGATGTTGCCTTCGACGTTCCAGCCGCCAGATTGCCCAGCGGCGTATCCGCCCTTGATGCCGACCTGTGTCTCGTCCTTCTGCGTCGTGGTCAGGCCGCTGTCGAGCTTGAGCGAGGAAGTCGAGGCGGTCAGCACCTCGCCGGTCGAGGTGACGGGGCGGACTAGCTCGCGGCTCTTAGGCAGAAAGTCGAGGATGTGCGGGTAGTCGCGGAAGTTGGGCGGGTGCGGCCCCAATGGGAGGATGGCGACGTTGAGGAGCACGCCGTAGCAGCCCCAATACTCTGTGAATACGCGCTCCAACTCCTCTTGCGGCAGATTGGGGAACACGACCTGCGTGCCTTCGCCCTCGCCCTCGCGCGGCTGGTAGCCTGTAATTGAGCACGTGACTTTGACGAAGGCGAGTTTCTGGTTGCATAAGCCCGCTGGCAGGTTCTCGCTCGGCTCGAAGACGGAGAGCGCCAGCGACGACCGCCAGATGTAAGGATATGCGTCGTTGTTGTACGTCACATCCATCATGTCTTGGCTGGCGGCGATTACTTTCCAAGGGATGCTGAGTTCTGGTGTGATGGGATCAGGCATAAGTCACTCCTTGGCCGGTGTGGCCCACTATGGTTGAAATGGGGCGAGCGAGAAACGCTCGGCTGAGGTGAGAGCATCAAAGGGCAAGACTTGGTCTCCCATGAGGGCGCTCATTCTGGACGAAGCGCCGAAGACCCTTCATCTTTCCGGGCCAGTGAACAGTTAAAGCGGGGCGTGCGTGCGGAGGCGCGGGTGACGAAGGGAAGCACAAGTATACTTGCAGTCCGAGTGAAGTCAATGCTAAAGATGCGCGACAGCTTTTTACGTTGCAGAGGCAAACTCTTTACTATGGCCGGCGCGCCAGCCGCCAATAGCCCGCGCTTGACCGATGCTTATGCTGACCCCCAGCACTTTTCTCTACGAGCAAGACGAGGCCGGCGTAGGTTGGATCACGCTGAATCGGCCGGAGCGTCTGAACGCGTTGACGTTCGAGGTCTATCGCGAACTGACCGAGATGTTCGCGGTGCTGCGCACGGACGACAGTGTGCGCGTTGTCGTCATCACGGGCGCGGGGCGCGCGTTCTGTTCGGGCGGCGACGTGCGCGACATCATCGGCGATTTGCAGACGCTCGACATCAACGGTCACCTTGAGTTCACGCGCCTGACCTGCGCGCTCATACGCAACATGCGGCAACTGCCGCAGCCGATCATCGCCTCTTTGAACGGCACGGTCGCGGGCGCGGGCGCGTGCATCGCGCTTGCGGCCGATCTGCGTGTGGCGTCTGAAGCGGCGCGCATTGCGTTTCTGTTCGTCAAGGTCGGCTTATCGGGCGCGGACATGGGCGCGTGCTTTCTGCTGCCGCGCTTCGTTGGTTTGGCGCGCGCGACCGAACTGCTCACGACCGGCGATTTCATCACGGCGCAAGAGGCCGAACGCATCGGTCTCTACAACCGCGTCGTTGCCGCCGATGAACTCGAAGCCGCGACACGCGAATTGGCCGCCAAACTCGCGCGCGGCCCCGCGTTCGCCTTAGCGATGACGAAGGAGTTGCTGAACCGCGAGTTGGAAGTCAGTCTCGATACTGCGCTCGAATGGGAAGCACAGGCACAGGCTCTCTGCCTGCAACACCCGGACTTCCGCGAAGCTTACGAGGCGTTCACAGCGAAGCGCGAACCAGAGTTTAAGCAGTAGGCAGTGGTCGGTGGTCAGTGGTCAGTTAGAACAAGTTTTTACTGACCACCGACCACTGCCTACTAAGCACTGTTCCTATGCCTTCTGATTCATTCAACACCGACACGCCTTTCTTCATGGACGCGCAACGGCGACTGGCGGCGAGTGTGGCGAGTTTCGTATGGCGCGAGATCGAGCCGCACGCGGCGGCGGCCGAAGAGGCGACGGATGAAGACTATCGCGCGCTCGTGGCGCTCCTGGCTGAGGTTGATCTGTTGCGCTATGGGGTGGCGCGTCCGGGCGCGGCGTTCGATCTACGCTCGCTCTGTCTGATCCGCGAGGAGTTGGCCTATTCGTCGGCGCTCGCCGATCTCGCGTTCGTGATGCAGGGGCTTGGCACTTACGCGATCAGCCAAGCCGCGCCGGAGCACGTGCGCGAGTTCTGGTTGGAGCGCGCGGCAACGGGCAAGGCCGTCGCCGCGTTTGCGTTGACCGAACCCGAAGCCGGCTCGGACGTCTCAGCCATACAGACGACGGCGCGGCGCGAAGGCGATGCTTACGTGCTCGACGGGCGCAAGCGTTTCATCTCAAACGCGGGCATCGCAGATTTTTATACGGTCTTCGCACGCACAGGCACGCGTGCAGATGGACGTGCTGAAATTTCAGCCTTCGTCGTCGGCGCGCGCATGCCCGGTTTCTCGGTGCGCGAGCGCACGCGCTTGATCGCGGCGCACCCGATTGGCGAGATCGAGTTCACTTCCTTGCGCGTGCCGGCCGAGAACATCGTCGGCGCTGAAGGCGAAGGCTTTCGCCTCGCTATGCAGACGATGAACACGTTTCGCGCGTCGGTCGGCGCAGCCGCCTGCGGCATGGCCCGGCGCGCGCTCGACGAGACGCTTGCTTACGCGCAACGCCGCCATCAATTCGGCGTCCCGCTCGCCGCGCATCAACTGATCCAAGCAAAACTCGCAGACATGGTCACCGCGCTCGACGCCGCACGCCTGCTCGTCTATCGCGCCGCGCATCTGCATGACACGGGCATCGCGGCTGAAGCAGTGGGCTTGACCGCGAGCCTCACGCGCGCCGCGAGCGAAGCCAAACTCTTCGCCACCGAAGCCGCCTCGCGCATCATTGACGAAGCCGTCCAGATTCACGGCGGCACAGGACTCATCCACGGCCACACGGTCGAACGCCTCTACCGCGACATTCGCGCTTTGAGAATTTACGAAGGCACGTCCGAGATTCAGCGGCTCGTCATTGCACGTGAGTTATTGAAGGAATAAGGGGCGATGAAAATCAACATCATCGGCGGTGGCCCCGCAGGGTTGTACTTTGCGCTGTTGATGAAGCGGCAGCAGGCGGCGCATGAGGTGACGGTGTGGGAGCGGAATGCGCCGGATGATACGTTCGGTTGGGGCGTGGTCTTCTCAGACAAGACGCTCGCGTACTTGCGCGATGCGGACGAGCCGACCTATCAGGCGATCACGCGCGCGTTTGCGACGTGGGACAATGTTGATGTCGTGCATCGCGGCGAGAAGATCACGATTCGCGGCAACAAGTTTTCAGGCATCGCGCGCATCAAGCTGCTGAACATCTTGCAGGCGCGTTGCGCGGAGTTGGGGGTTGACTTGCGCTTTCGCGTAAACGTCGCCGCGCCGGAACGACTCGCCGCCGAATGCGATCTGTTAGTCGGCGCGGACGGCGTGAACAGCGAGGTGCGCGCGCGCTACAGCGCACACTTTCAACCGGAGTTGAGCGTGCGTCATAACCGTTACATCTGGTACGGTACGCGGCAACTCTTTCATGGCCTGACGCTCACCTTTCATGAGACGCAAGCGGGCGTCTTCGCCGCACACTCGTACAAGTTCGACGAGACGACGAGCACCTTCATCATCGAGTGCGATGAAGCGACTTGGACGCGCGCCGGATTCGAGGCGCAGACCGACGAAGAGACAAGGCGCTATCTCGCCGCAGTCTTCAGCGCAGATTTGCACGGGCATGCGCTTTTGTCGAACAACTCGAAGTGGATCAATTTCCTGCTCGTCAAAAATCGCCGCTGGTCGTACAACAACATCGTGCTCTTGGGCGATGCGCTGCACACGGCGCACTTCTCCATCGGGTCTGGGACGAAGCTCGCGCTCGAAGACTCAATCGCGCTCGCGCGTTGTTTCGCGCATGAACAAACTGTGCTGGCGGCGCTCGCGGAGTTTGAGCGCGGGCGTAAGCCCGTGATTGAAGAGTACCAGCACGCCGCTTACGAGAGTCTGCTCTGGTTCGAGCACGCGCGCGACTTCGTGCACCTCGCGCCGCTCCAGTTCGCTTACTCGTTGATGACGCGCAGCAAGAAGATTGATTATGAGAACTTGAAGCGGCGCGACCCGGAGTTTATCAAGGCCTACGAGGCAGCGATCAGTGGAGCGCGTTTAGCTTTGCCGCCGACGGATGCTAACCCGTCCTGAAATATTTTCACGCCCGCTTCCATATTCAACTGAGAGCCGCGCGAAATAGCACGACCACGCAGCTTTGCTACTTCGCCGGACATTGACAACTTCCGCTCAAGGAGAAAGATAATGGACGAACTCGTCAAGGCCTTAGCCCCCGCCTTTGCTGCCGGCTTCGCTGTGCAACGGCTGTTAGAGATTCTCGACTCGTGGATCGTAGGCAAGATCGGCAGTCCATGGCTCACGACCTACAAAAAGCCGATCCTCGCTACCGTCTCTCTGGCTGTCGGATTTGCGTTCGCCTTTGGCGCACGTTTAAGTGTGTTACAGCCGCTACTGCCGGCGGGCAACACCGTTAATTATTGGGTTGACGGCACGGTGACAGCCTTCGTCGTGAGCGCAGGCACGGAAGGCATTAACTCGATTATGAAGTTCTTAGGGTATGCCAAAGAGAATAAGAAGGCCGTGGCCGCGCAACAAAAGACTACGGCTGATGGACAGATCAAGAAAGTCGATCCGGGCGATGCAACGCTACCGAGCAATTGAGGGTCACGTCATTCGTCAACGCACCACGCGGGCGCAAGCAGCCGACGGTGCCCGTCTGTGCTGAGCGCCACGTCCGGCTCGTCGAGTTCGGTGCGATCCCAGAGCTTGCAGGTCACCTGTTTGTGCGCTTGGTCTAAAGCCTCGCAGTAGTTTGTGTAAGTGCAGCGGCGCACCTCGCGCCCGCGCCCGCGCCTGACTTTCAGAAACCAATCTGGATCGGCGAGCGCTTGCCGCGCCATGCCGATGATGTCGGCCTCGCCGCGTTGCAGGATGCTTTCGGCTTGCTCGAAAATCGTGATGCCGCCGGTGGCGACGATGGGCGTGTCGTGGCCGTCCATATTGACCGCATGTTTGATCGCGGCGGCGAGCGGGACGTTGCGCCCGAAGGGGCCGCGCGCGTCCGAGATGACCGTCGGCATACACTCGTAGCCGCTCTCGCCCGTGTAAGGGTAAGCCGCCTGCCCGACCTTCGGCTGTTGCGCGTCCTCAAACTTTCCGCCCTTCGAGAGCGACAGATAATCGAAGCCTGCGCGCGCGAACTCGCGCCCGAAGTAAACAGCATCTTCGATCCGACTCCCGCCCGCGATCACCTCATCACTGAGAAAGCGCACGCCGACGCAGTAGTCTGTGCCCACACGCGCACGCACGGCGGCGTAAACCTCAAGCGGCAGCCGCACACGGTGCTCGCGCGCGCCGCCGTAGCCGTCCGCGCGATTGTTGCGTGCGGAGAGAAACGAGGCCATCGTGTAGGCGTGCGCGTAATGAAGTTCGACGCCGTCGAAGCCCGCCTCGCGTGCGCGCCATGCGGCGGCGGCAAAAATCTCTGGCAAGACTTGCGGCAACTCGCGTATGTGCGCGAGGTGCGTGTCGGTGACGCGCTCGCGGTAGCCCATGCACAGGGATTCAAGCGCGCGCTCGTCTAAAACTTTTTCGAGCAACTCATCCGGCGCGACGGCGAGCATGGCAAGCACCTGTTGCTCATCAACCGTCAGCCAACTTTCGTCGTTCGTCGCGCCGACGAGCGCGCGCCGGTGGCGCTCATTGAGCGCGAAGAAGCGCGCGAAGAACTTTGCTTTTTCGGGCCGGCGCTTGATCGTGAGGAAGTCTATGATCTGGATCAGCAGGCGCGTGTGCCCAGCGCTTGCGCGCCGGACGGTTTCGACCAACTCGCGGAGACCCGGAATGAAACGGTCGTGGCCGATGCGCAGCAGCGGCCCACTTGGGATGTCGCGCACGCCGGTCGCTTCAACGACGATTGCGCCCGGTCGGCCTGCGGCAAAGCGTCCGTACCAATCGAGATTCTCGCGCGTCACAAACCCATCTGCGGTCGCGCGCCAAGGCACCATCGCCGGCACCCAAGTGCGTTGCGCAAGCGTGAGCGCGCCGACGCGGATCGGCTGAAAAAGGAGCGCGCGCGCGGCTTCATCTGCATCGGGCCAGCGCGCGGCAAGCAACTCGTGCCGGATCGGATTTGCGGGACGCCAAGTCATATCTCTTGTTCGCGCCGGTTCAGTGTAACAGCTTCGACGCAGCGGCGTACAAGACAGAGTTCAAAGTTCAAGGGAAGAGTTTAGTGCTAAATCTTGAACCTTAAACCTTGTACATTGAACTCTGTCTGTCACCCGCACAAGCCTGTTAATTTGACAGCGCCGCGCCGTTGGACGCTTAACCCCGTGGTGCTGCTTGAAGCGAAGTGCTCAACTTTCCGCGAGATGCAGCCACGCTCAGGGCTGGAGACACCGATTCAAGCGATTGTGCTGAGGAGTTGAATGAAGTTGCGCTTGCGTCTGTACTTGATGCGGAGCGCGTCGTGCGTCGTCGTCAAGAGCGCAAGTCCTCGTTGGTCGGCTTAGAACGTCACGCGCGCTGCGAACTGGAAGGCGCGCGGGCCGCCTGAGCCGAAGACGCCGCCCGCAGTTGTGACGGGCCGGCCGAAGCCCGACGAGCGCAGGAAGCCGGGACTTGATGGGTCGTTGCTGTCGCGCACCAGCACGTTCGAGAAGCCTGAGTAGTTCACGTTCGACACGCCCAACACGTTCGTCACGTTGAAGAGATTGAAGACTTCGGCGATAGGTTCGACCTTAACATGTTCGCCTAACTTGAAGGGGCGGGTCACACGCAAGTCGAATGAGTTGAAGCTGTCGTTGAAGCGGGCATCATTGCTGACGAGTGGTAGTGTTTGGCCCGCGACGCCACCGGCTGCGTTGATCTGTTGGATGAAAGCATTCAACTCCGCGCCGGTGTGGAACAGACGCCCGCCGGCATTGCGTTGCAAGGCGGGAAGGCGCGTACTGCCGTCGGGCAGCAGTATGTCCATGGGCACGCCAGAGGCGAGCGTCCAGATCGGCGCGAGGCGGAGACCGAGCGGCGCATCGAAGATGCCCGCGAAGGTGAAGCGATGGCGTTGATCGTTCGGCGTCGGGCCGTATTCGAGTTGCAAGTTGTTAGGATCGAGCGGCCCATTTGCGAAGGGAATCTGATCGTCGTTCGCGTAGTTGAAAGCTTTTGCGAGCGTGTAGGAAGCGCGGAACTGAAAGCCGCGCGCATAGCGCCGCTCGACGCTTACGAGCAACCCGTCGTACTTCGTCTTCACACTCGATTCAAGGTTCTTCACTAGATCGGGGCCGCCGACGACAGGGTTAAAGACTTGCCCGATGGTGCGTCCGATGATGAAGTGCGTGCCGAAGTCGTGCAGGTAATCGGCGCGCACCACGTAGTCGCGTGCGAACCCGCGTTCGATGCCGATGTTGGTCTGCTGCACCGACGGGTTCTGCAATCCGTTGTCAATGATGTTGATGCCGGCTGCGCCTGCGCCGGGCAGGATGAAGCCGTTGAACGGATTGGCAAGCGTCGGCGCAGGCGGCGGAAACTGGCCGCACGCGGGATTGAACAAGCACTGCGGCGGAATGAAGAAGACGTTACCGGCGCGCACTTCAATCGGCAACGCGCGCCCATCAAGCCCGCGTTCGAGCGATTGAATCTCAAGCGTCACGCGGTCGTAATAGATGCCGTAGCCGCCGTGAATGCTCGTGAGATCATCGCGTGAAGACCAGTTGAAGCCGACGCGCGGCGCGAAGTTGTTCTTATCCATCGTGCGCGGGCCGTGCAGGAAAGAAGTGACGAGCGGATTGATCTGCGCGACGCGACTGACGTTCTTCACGTCCGTATCGAGTTCGTAGCGCAAGCCGAGGTTGAGCGACAGGTGCAGCGAGACGCGCCAGTCATCTTGAAAGAAAGCGGCAAAGTAGTTGTTATTCGCGTCGGGGATGATGAGCGGGCGCGTCGGCACGCCGCTGCGCAAGGTGACGGCGAACAGGAGATCGTTATCGTCCACACGCCCGTCGCCGTTGCGGTCGAAGTCTGGAAAGTCTTCGATCAACTCGATGCGCCCTTGCTGGAAGACGCCGAGGTTGAAGTCGGAGTGGACGTTCTGCCATTCGCCGCCGACGGTGAGGTCGTGCGGGCCGCGGATCGTCGTGAGCGTGTCGCTGAACTGAAGCCGACGTTGTTTGGTCTGCTGCGGCACGCGAAACGACGCGCCGTCCTGAATGCTTGGAAAGGTAAGCTGCGGCCCCGGCGTGACGGGCGCAGTCACGTTAGAGAAGGTGCTGTAGCTGAAATTGAAGTCGTTCACATCACGCACAGTGAGCGTGCGCGTGTAGTTGGCAAGGAGCGAATGCGTATGATTGCGGCTCGACTGTCGTTGCGAAGCAGAGCCAATAGAGCGAATCAGCGTGCTCGCCGCCACGTCATCGGCGCGATCAAGCGAGTAGCGGAAGCTGAGATGATCGACATCAGTGGCGAGCCAATCAATCCGATCTGTGCTGAGCAGATCATGCAATGGCGCGGTTGCGAAACTGCGCCGGATCGTGCGTGCGGCGGTGGCGCGCGTGCCGACGAGCACCGCACCGTTTTGGTTGCGATACTCAGCCGAGCCAAAGAACCACGCACGATCTTTTCTAATCGGGCCACCGATTGTGCCGACGTACTGCTCGCGGTCGAAAGGTGGCGTCTGGCCAAAACTGCGGTCGAAAGTGGCGGGCAGACCTTGAAGCTTGCGGTCACGAAAATAGAATGAGCCAGAGCCGTGAAACTCGTTCGTGCCGCTCTTCGTCACAATGTTGATGACGCCTGAGCCGGTGCGTCCAAGCCGCGCGTCGAAGCGGTTCGTCGCGACTTGAAACTCCTGCACCGCGTCCTGCGAGATGTTCTGCACCGCGCCGCCGACTACGTCATCATTGATGTCTGCGCCATCCACGGTCACACTGCTGCCCCGACCGAGTTGGCCGGCCGAAGAGATGACGACCGTGTTGGTCTTGGTCGGATCGAAGTTGGGTGCTGGCGCGTTGCCGGGCGTGAGCAAGGCGAGTTCGAGGAAGTTGCGCCCGTTCAAGGGCAAGTTTTCAATCTCGCGCTCATTGATTACTCGATCAACCTGCGATGTGTCTGTATCAACCAGCGATGATAACCCAAACGTATCGTCTATCTGTTCATTGATCACACCGACTTCAAGAGTCAAATCAGAAGTTTGACTCTGGCCAACTTGGAGCAGCAAATCTCTAGCAATTAGTTTTTTGAACCCTTGAGCTTCGACGCTGACCTCATACGTGCCCGGCGGCAAGTTTGATAGCACATAGAAACCTTCGCCGTTAGTCATCGTCGTGCGTGCTGTGCCGGTCGCGGTGTTTGTTGCTTTGACGGTCGCGCCGGGGATGAGCGCGCCGTTCGGATCGGTGACTGCGCCGCGCAGGGTTGCGGCGGTTGGCTGCTGGGCGTGATAGTTGAGCGCACAGCCGAATAAAATCAGGAGACAGGTGGAGACTTTTATGAGATTTTTGCGCATGACCGTTCCTTTTGATAGCTGTTCAGATTAGCCGGAAGATTTCGCGGCTCGCTGGTCGCGCGCCGCCGCAGCCCCCCGCTCTCTACGCCCAAGCGCGGCTCGCAGCCGCTGGACTCTTTCGACTTGGCTAGCGAGACGGGGGCGCGGGTTTAGGGGCCGCCAACTCAAGCACATGCTCCTTCCAACGGGCCGGCGGCAAGGTTTTAAGTTGCGGCAATTCGTTGGCGGCAACAACAAGTTGTTGGATGGCGCGGAGGACTGCAAACTCTACGGCCGCTTTCGGCTTGGCCGCCTGTTCAAGCTCAGCGCGTTTCGTCTCCAACCACTGTGGCGGCGGCGGCGCACCCGTGGATAAATGTTCGAGCGCCTCTAGTCCCGTGATGCCGAGTGTGGCCAGATCACCGGGCAGCGGCGCTGACTCCTGCAAGATGGGCGAACGATTGATCATCAACTCCAGCGCTGGCCGTGCGTCGCGCCAAGCCGTGAAGATTTGCATCAGACTCGTGCGCTGCGTCTGAAAGCGCGGCGCGTCGCTGAGCAGATCATTCACCATCATGCTCACCCGTCGCGCCTGTTCGGCGTCGGCGTGGGCTGCATCAACCAGACTCGTCAGCGCGCTCAGTTGTGTGGTCGGATGCTGCTGGCCGCGGTTGTAGAACTTAACCGGCTCGACCACATCCACCAACACTTTGAGCGGCGCAGTCTCTTCATCGGCCGCGAGGCGGCGCAACATCTTGCCTTGATACGTCCGATGCGCAAGACCCAACTCTTCGAGGCGCATGCTCGTGACGGCCAGACGGCGATACATATCATTAACGTCCGTCGTCTCGCGCGGCGACCAAAGGCGTTCGGCAATCGCGGCGAGGCGCGGCCAGATGCGCGAGTCAATCGTTTCGGCGCTAACGTACTCGCTCCACATGCAGGCTTCGCCGCCGAGCACGCGCGCTAGTTGCTCCGGTGTCATGTCGCTGTTGGCGGCGATGGGGTCAACTAAGTAGTGCTCATCGGTCGGCTGCATGAGATCAAGATAGTAGCCTGAAGAGAGGATGCCTGAGTAGCCTTGCTTAGCGGCCTGCGCGAGCGATGCCTGCCCGCGCCATGATTGCACGACGGTGTCTTTGGGCAAGTCGGGGTGCAGCACCTCGTCCCAACCGATCATCTTCTTGCCGTGCTTCTGAATAATCCGCAAGAGTCGCTGATTGAAGTAGGCTTGCAAGGCGTGATCATCTTTCAACCCGTGCGCTTGCATGAAGGCTTGAATCTTCGGGTTGGCGTTCCACTGCTTGCCGTTCACCTCGTCGCCGCCGATGTGCAGGTAAGCATCGGGAAAGAGCGCGGCCATCTCGCCGATGAAGTTGTCGAGAAATTTGTAGAGCGCTTCGCGCGTCGGGTCCATCGCGGGATCGAAGATGCCCCACTGGCGCTCGATCTCGTAGGGGCCGGGCGCGCTCGCCAGTTCGGGATAACCGACAAACCAAGCGGTCGTGTGTCCCGGCATATCAAACTCCGGCACCACGCGTATGCCGCGCTGGCGCGCGTACTCGATGACGTCGCGCACCTGCGCCTGCGTGTAGTACAACCCGTCCGAGCCAAGCAGATGCAGCTTCGGATACTTGCGACTCTCGACGCGGAAGCCCTGATTCTCAGTCAAGTGCCAGTGAAAGACGTTGAGCTTGACTGCGGCCATGCCGTCGAGGTTGCGCTTGATGACTTCGATGGGCGTGAAATGGCGAGCGGAATCAATGAGCAGCCCGCGCCAAGGAAAGCGCGGCTTATCTTGAATGGAAACGGCGGGCAGATAGTAGCCGGTGCGGTCGCCTTCGAGGAGTTGCAGCAAAGTCTCCAGCCCGCGCAATGCGCCGACCACCGTGGGTGCTGCGAGCCGCGCTTGCCGGTCGGAAACATCGAGCGTATAGCTCTCGTCTTCATCAACGGCGGGGATCGACTTGCCCGGCCCCTTAGTCTGTACGAGCAACTGCGCGCCGCTCTCATCTGTTGCGCGGCCGGGCGCGAATGTTAGGCCCGTGCGCCCCTCAAGCCGCCACAACGCGCGTTCAATGCCGGCGCGCAGACGTTCATCGCTGAAGCCTGTCGTGGCGACGCGAAAAGTTTTATCTACGGCGAGGCGGCCTGCTTGAAACTGCACGCGCGCAGGCACGGGCAGCAGATTGTGCTGATGCGCTTGTGGCGCAGATATGTCCTGCGATCGGACGTTGACGGTAAACGCTAGGAGCAGCAAGAGTGCAGTTAATTTATGAGCCATCGTGTTTAGTTATCTGCGTGCGGGTCTCTGGGTGCGCGCCGATGCGGCTTGCAGCGTGAACCTGTCCGAGAGATTGCCGACTAAGACATCGAAATCGCCCGGCTCGACGGTCGCCCGGTTGTCCGCGCCGATGAACGAGAGATCATCGCTGCGCAGCATGAAAGTGAGCGTGCGGCTCTGCCCCGGTTCAAGATAGATTTTGGCGAAGCGTTTGATCCGCTTGCCGGCCGGCGTGATGGAGGCCGCTACGTCGCGCACGTAGAGCAAGACTGCATCCTTGCCGGCACGCTGCCCCGTATTCGCCACCGTCACGCTCACGCTCACTTGCCCGTTCATCGGCACGGTTTTCGGGCTGACTTGCAGGTTGCTGTATGCGAACGTCGTGTAGCTCAAGCCCTGCCCGAATTCAAACTGCGGATTGAACGCGGAGTTGCCGAAAGAGGTCTCTTCGGTCTCGAACAGTTTGTGATCGTAGGTCAGCAGCCCGTTCGGCGTGCGCGGGTAGGTAAAGGGCAGACGGCCCGACGGATTGTAATCGCCGAAGAGCACGTCCGCTACAGCGATGCCGCCTTCGTTGCTCGGATTGTAGGCCAGCAAGATCGCTTGCGCCCCGTCGGCTATCGCGTTGATGATGCGCGGGCGGCCTTCGACCAGCACGAGCACGACGGGCTTGCCGGTGGCTTCGATTGCTTCAGCAAGTTTCAATTGTGGCGCGGGGAGCGTCAGGTCGGTGATGTTGCCGGGCGTCTCCGCATACGAGCCTTCGCCGAGACAGAGCACGACCACGTCCGCATCGCGGGCAGCGCGCACAGCCGCCGCGATGTCAACCTCTTCATTCACGTCGGTCGGCGTGTTGTTCGACGAACTGCCGGGCGGGCGCGTGATCCTTGTGCCCGGCTCATAGCGCAGGCGCTTGCCGACCTGCGCTTCAATCGCTTGCAAGATGGTCGGCCGGTCTTTCGGGTAGAGCGACTCTTCCGAGCCTTGCCAGACATACGTCCAGCCGTTGTTGAGCGAGACGAGCGAGTTCGCGGTCGGCCCCGTCACGAGCACTTTGCGATCTCTGGCGAGCGGTAACAGGCCATTCGTGTTCTTCAAGAGCGTCAGCGACTCGCGCGCCGCCTGCAAGCTCACCGCGCGCGCGGCGTTCGTGCCGATAGATGCTTTCAACGCCGGATTCGGCAGCGCGTTTTCAAACAAGCCAAGCTCAAACTTGACGCGCAGGATGCGGCGCACGGCTTCGTCTATGCGCGCCATTGGCACTTTGCCTTCCTTGACGAGCGCGATGAGATGGTCGGCGAAACTGTAATCGCTCGGCACCATGCTCATGTCTATGCCAGCCATCACGGCCATGCGCGTCGCTTCCCTTTCATCAGCCGCGACCTTCCACTGCGTGACCAGTTTTTTGATGTCCTCCCAGTCGGAGACAACGAAGCCTTGAAAGCCGAGTTCGCCGCGCAGAATGTCGGTCAAGACGTGTCGGTTGACGTGACCGGGCGTGCCGTTGATCTCGGCGGAGTTGACCATGATGGTGCGCGCGCCTGCGTGGACGGCCGCCGCAAAGGTCGGCAGGAAATACTCGCGCAAGTAGTTCTCCGGAATCCACGCGGGCGTGCGGTCGCGGCCGTCAAGCGGAAAGCTGTAGCCCATGTAGTGCTTCAAGCTGGTGGCGACATGAGTTGACGCGGAGACATCATCGCCCTCCATCCCGCGCACGAAGGCCACGCCCATCACTTTGGCCAGATAAGGGTCTTCACCGAACGTCTCCCAGAAGCGCGGCCATAAGGGCTGGCGGCCGATGTCGAGCACGGGCGAGAACGACCAAGGGATGCCGGCGGCGCGCGTCTCCGCGCCGGAGATTTCGGCGGCGCGTTGCATCAAGAGCGGATTCCACGTCGCGGCCATTCCGATCTCTTGCGGAAAGAGCGTCGCGCCTTGCACGTAGTTTGCGCCATGGATCGAGTCAATGCCGTAGATGACGGGAATCCGCAGGCGCGTCCGCTGGCTCGCCCGTTGAATCTGGCCGATGATCTCGTGCCACTTCTCCACGGGCAGCGCCTGATCCTTCACGTTCAGGATCGAGCCGACGCCGTACTGCACGACGGCCTTCTCAAGTTTGGCCGGATCAATTTGGATCGTCTGATCGCGGCCCGTGCTGATCATGCCGATCTCCAGTTGCGTCATCTGCCCGACCTTCTCCGCCAGCGTCATGCGCGCAAGCAGCGCCTCGATGCGGCGCGTGTTATCACGCGCGGGTTTGGATGCGTGCAGCGCCGTCTGGAAGAAAGCATCGCTGTCCACGACGTCGTCGGTTACAGGCCCTCTGTCGTCCGTAGTTGCTGCCATAATTGGTTGGGCTGGTAGGCAAAGGGTCTGCCAACACAAGGTGGTTGCCAGCGCCAGAGCTATTTTTCTCATAGCAATCGGCCGGGTCCTTAAAAGGAAGATTGAGTGCAGGAGCTGTGCCCCCATTCTCTTGTATGCGTCCGTTTTGTTCAAGCTTTATTTTGCGCGGATGGGGCGTAAGGTACGGACGTACGCTGTGCATCGGCTGTCTCTAGTTGTTGCCTAGAATTTAGAAAGCATCCACGAGCGACCGCACGTGAAGCTGCTGCCGGAAGTCTGCGAGTGCGAGCCGCCCGCGCGGGCGGAAGTCAACCGAGCGGGGCTGGCCCGGTAGCAGATCGAAATAGTTGTCAGAGAAGAAGCCGTCGCCGCGCGCCAGCGAAAGATAGACGGCGCGGGCAAACCTGTCGGTAGTCAGTGTGACCTTAAAGCCGTGCGGCGTCGGCGCAACGGCCGTGCTGATCTGCGGGCGCGGCAGCGCGAGTTGTTTGAAGGGCTGAAAGAAATATTCATTGCTGGCGACCTCGCGCCCGTTAACCAATAGCTCGCAGTGTAAGAACAGATTCTTTGTGTCCCGCCCCTGAAGCAGGCCCGCTCGCGGCTGGCTAAAATAAGACTTGCTTTGCAGCGCCGCGACCCGCACGTCTGTCTTCATGTTGAGCAGCGTGTGGCCGGCAAAATCCATGAGACTGACGACCAGTTGGGCCGGCGTCTCGGTCGGCCGATCTGAGACGATGTAGAAATTAATGTTGCCGGCTTCGACGTGCGGGCTGACGAGCAGGTCGCCGTAGAAACGGCGGGCGTAGTATTGGAGTGCCTTCCAACGGCCGAAATAATCTATGCTCGACCAAGAGGCGACGGGCCAGCAGTCGTCAATCTGCCAGTAGAGCGACCCCATGTTGCGCGGCCTCGCGCGCCGCCAGTGCTCCGCGCCGACCTTGATGCCTTCGGCTTGCAGGACCTGACTGACGTAAAGAAACGAGGTGAAGTCCTTCGGCACAGGATACTCGCGGAGCATGTATTCGCGGATCAGTTGATTGCCGCGCGGGTGCTTCTGATGCGCCAGCATGACCGGCGACTGTATGTCTTGATCTGCGGGCAGCGTGTAGGCGTTGACGGTCTCAAGCTGCGGGAAGGATTGAAAGCCGTATTCGCTCATGAAGCGCGGCCACTGTTTCTCATAGTCCGTGAAGGGCAGCGCCGCATGCCAGACACCCCAGTAATGCACATCGCCCATCGTTTGCGAGTCGGGATCAGCTTCTAAGTTAGAACTGGGCGAACTGGGCCAATAGGGTCTTGATGGATCGAGCGCGGCGCAGACTTCAGGCAGTACGCCGTGAAAGATTTTCAGATAATCGACCCAAAGCCGTGCGGGCAAGTTCTGCTTCCAGCCCCAGTGCTGCCACGCGGTCTCGATCTCATTATTGCCAACCCAGATGACGATACTCGGATGGTTGCGCAGCCGCCGGACGTTATCAGTGGCCTCCTGCCGGACGTTATCCAGAAACGCCTGCTCGCCCGGATACATGCTGCAAGCAAACATGAAATCCTGCCAGACTAGAATGCCAAGCTCGTCGCAGAGATCGTAGAAGTCGTCCGCCTCGTAGATGCCGCCGCCCCAGACGCGCAGCATGTTCATGTTCGTATCGTGGACGGATTGGATGAGTTGGCGATAACGCTCTCTGGTGATGCGCGTCGGAAAACTGTCGGCCGGAATCCAGTTGCCGCCTTTAGCGAAGACGGGCACGCCGTTGATCACAAACTCGAAGCTCCGCCCCCACTCGTCCGCCTGTTGCCGCAACTCTAACGAACGCAGGCCCACTCGCGTCGTAGCCTGATCGATCTGCACGCCGCCGACAAACAGGCGGGCGCTGAACCTATAGAGCGGTTGCGCGCCGAGACCATTAGGCCACCAGAGTTGCGGCTGGTAAATGACATAAGGTAAGGCGAACTGATTCACGCCCGCGTGGAGTTTGACTTGGGCACGCGCGACGGTTGCGTGATCTTTCGCCACCCGCTCGATGCTGAGTGTCGCTTCCATGTCCTGCGCCGCCACGACTTCGACCGCGGCCGTGAGTTGGGCCTGATCGCGGGTCAGTTCGTCTTGTTTGATGTGCAGGTCGCTCAGGCGCGCGCTGTCCCACGCTTCGAGCGCGACCGAGCGCCAGATGCCACTCGTGACAAAACGCGGGCCCCAGTCCCAGCCGTACTGGTACGGTGCTTTGCGCGTGTACGGGCTGGTCTTCTCGCCCTGATCGTTTGAAGCGGGCAGTTGATAGTCGAGCTTCGCCATGACGGGCAGCACTTCGTTGATGGGCGAGCGGAAGCGTATGCGCAGAGTGTTCGCGCCCGGCCGCAGAGCGGACTTGCAGTCCACGCGCCACGTGCGAAACATGTTGTCGGCGTGCAGGAGCGATTGCTCGTTGAGAGAGACATCGGCGTAAGTGTCCAAGCCCGCAAAGACCAGTTCGAGGTGCTGGCGCTGGAGCAGAGCAGGCGTGACGTTGAAGGTCGCTTGATACTCCCAATCGGTCTTGCCGATCCATTGCAGCCGTTGCTCATTGTCTCTGTAAAAAGGATCGCCGATCACTTTGTTGTTCAGTAGATCGGTGTGCACACAACCCGGCACCGTCGCCGGATACCACACGTCCTTGCCCACCTCATGAAACTCCCAGCCATCGTGCAACGGAATGATCATTTTCGCGGCCATGTTCATCGGTGCGGGTGACTGCGCATAAGTGCTGCATAGCGCTAATAGAAGGAGGGCGGGCAGCGACCAGCGCAACGATCTTCTCTTTGACTGATCTTGTTTCGCGCAACTCATTGCTTTGCGATTGGCTGTGATCGCTGTCATCAGGCTTGGCTGACGGCGCCGTCGAGTGCATGCGCCGGCGCGGTTTCATCGGTCGAGCGCGCGGCGCAGAGCGCAGAGAGGCCATAGAAAATGGCGGCCACGAGTAACAGATATTGAAAGCCGAGCAGCATCGAGCAGTTCTCGACCAGCCCGCCCAGCATCGCGCCGGCGATGTTGAAGCCGAAGGCGCGATCAGGCGCGTGCGCGCGTTTGAATGAAGCGGCGAAGATGACCCCGGCGCACAGGACGGGCGAGAAGACCAACAAGCTGGCACTGATGATCTGCAAGCTGCGATTCAGCCCCAGAAAGAGATCGAGCGGGACGAGACTGTTCAGCAGCAACGTCATAAGCAGCCCGACATAATAAGGCCACAGGCGTGCTGGCTGGAGTTTGAGCGTCCACAGGTTTGCCAACAGGATCATCACCAGCACGGCGAAGAAGACGACGGAGTTGACCAACCACGTGCTGCCGAAGAGCAGCGCCATGACGACCACCGCTTTCGTCTCGATGAGCATGAAGCCCGCGCCGAGCAAGAACATCTGCCCGTAAAAGGCCCAGCCTTGCCTGCGCCCCCGTTGGCGCGGCCGAAACAGAAGCAGGAGCAGGAGCGCAAGCACCGCCATAACGGCCATGCCGCGCAGTGTCAGCGTGGGGATCATGGGCCGGCGCAGATAGAGGAACGGCCAATCATCTGTGGCCGTGCGTAAGTCGCCCTCCGGTGGCAGTAGGCGCGAGAGGCCGAACTGCTGCCAAGGGTTCTCGCTTTGCGCCGCGCTGGCAGACTGCGGCCAGCGCGCACGGTCTGCCGCGCCGGGTGTGTTGAAGCCGTTCGGCGTGTCGGGGCCCGGCGACTTGTCGCGGCGCAGCCAATACGCCGTCTGAGTCTGAAACGCATTGCGCAGGGTGGCGATGTCGCCGGCGAAGAAGATGGTGAAGTCGCCGAAGTTGGCCTGCTCCGGCTCGATTACTTCGCGGTAAGGCAGCGTCAGCACGAGCGTGTTGCCAGTGCCGAAAACTTCCTCCAAGCCTTTCTGCAAACGCGCCACGATCCAGCCCTGACGGAAATAGTTGTAGATGATGAACTGCCCGCCGGGCTTGAGGTGGCGGCGCACGTCCGCGAAGGTCTGGCGCGTGAACAGGTAACTTTCCAATCGGATATTACTGTAGCCGCTATGCAGGACAAGCGAATCAACGAGCGCGTAGATGACAAGGTCGTACTTGCGCTCGGTGGCGCGCAGAAAGTTGCGCCCGTCGTCCAGATGAATCTCAACACGCGGGTCTTGATAAGGATGATCCGGGTGATACGCGCGGCCGAGCCGGTAGATCGTGGGATCGATCTCGACCGCGTCCACGTGCGTCGCGCCCCACTGCAAGGCACGGCTCACGTCGTTGCCTGAGCCTGCGCCGATGATCAGCACATCGGCGAAAGCGGGTCGGCCCGCATCGCGGTTCAACAAATGCGGCAGGGCGTAAGCCGGAAAGGTCGTCTCCCTTGAGACCATCTGCTGATGATAGACAAGGTTGACGGAGAGCGAACGGTTCTGCGCCTCGTAATCAATGCGATAATAGGGCGACCAGAACTGTTGTGTGGCCGCCTGCCCGTCGCGCGTCATGAGGTGCGGCGTGTAAGCGGCGAGCCAAGGGAGCGCGAACAACACGAGCGCCATCGCAGGGGCCGCGCCGCGCCGTGTCCAACGGAGGGGCTTCTCTGATGAGAGAAAAAAGAGATAGCCGAGGCCGACGACAACCAACAGAAACCACCAGAAGGGCGACAACTCAAACCACGAGCCGGCGGCAAACAACACGATGCCGGCAATGCTGCCACAGATGTTCCATGTGTAAGCTCGCACGCGGTCGGGCAAGCGTGTGAGCGCGCGGCCGAGTTCTTGACCCGGGCCAACAAATGCGAGCGCAAGTACGAGAAAGAAGAAGCCGCCCAGGACTTCGATGGGGATGACAAAGTGCGAGAGGTCGCGGCTGTGATATTCGGTGCCGAAGAACACAAGTTGAGGTGCGGCCTGATGGCCTACGTCCAACACGCGCTCGAACGTACTGCTTGCGCTTTCGACGAGATAAGCCGCAGCCAAGGCAATGGATAGCAGGAGCGGCGTCCACTTCAAATAGTTGCGCCGGTGTTTGGCAGCGAGGCAGCCGACTGACATGCCCAAAAAGCAAGCGAGTAGCACCGTGTTGGTAAAGAACGTCAGGAAGAGCACGTGCGCCGGAAACCAGCGAATGCAAGCCAGTTCGAGGAAGAGGATCAGCAGACTGATGAGAAATAGCTCTGCGCCAGCGCGTGCGGGCGAGACGATTCCGCGTTCCTGCCGCGTGCTAGCTGGATTATGATTGCGCATCAACTCTCTGCTTCCGGGCGGCCCGGCAACATGCAGACCGAAAAGTTCCCAGATCATCCGCATCGAACCGGTTATCGCGCCCGCACATTGGGCCGACTTTTATACGGACGCGATCAAGCACATCCAGCCGGGCGTCACCGAAATCGTCGTGCATCTGGCTTATGACGACGAAGAGATGCGCGCGATCACAATCGATCATCCGAACTGGGGCGCGGGCTGGCGGCAGCGCGATCTAGAGTTCTTTACCAGCGACGCTTTCCGCCGCTTGCGCGCAGAGAATCAGATCAAGCTCATCACTTGGCGCGAGATCGGGAAGCTAGTGCGCCGCTAACATCCAGTCGGCGGCGTGATCATTTTGACGGCGGCCAGATATTTCAGTTGCCGCTTGCCTTGCGCAGCTTGTCCGCTTCTTTTCTGAGCCGGGTGCTCAGTTTAATGACCTGTTCCAGATCGCGTCTGGCTTGGACCGATTTCTGCGCGTTCACTACGTTGAGATTCGTGAACATGGGATTAGAGACAAAACTGTGGATGGCCTTATCGAGCGCAGCCAGCAAGGACTTCACATCCTGCGGCTCCGCCGTCTGCGGTTCCTTTTCGTCCGACCCCTTTGCTGCTGGCTGCTTTTCGGCGGGTGCCGAAAACATATTGGCTTTGAGCCGCACGGCCCGCTGCCTTATTTCATCTGCCGCCGCCGAAAGACGTTTGTATTCGAGCGGGCTGCTGGCAACATCGGTCTGGAGAACATCATTGTTGATGATCTGAATCTGCTCGAAATCCTCTTTGATGGACGGGAAGCGCGGAGCCGAGTCTTTGTTCTCAGGCTTCTCGGCCTCACGCTTGACTCGTTCCAACTCATCTGAGCGTATTTTATCTTCAGTTGCTCTGTCTCGTGGGTTTCCCGTCGGGATGCCACCTGGCGGTTGCTGGGCTGCGGCGGCCGACAACAGCATTGATGTGATGGCGGCGATGGCCGCTAGGAAGAGTCGGCTATTCATGCCCTCTGGCCTCCGGTTAAAGGTTGAGCCTGAGGTGCTATCGTAAAAGCGAAATAAGCGGGTGGCAAGTCTTTTATGCTAGCAGGGCTGGCCGAGCGGTTGGGCCGTGAGGCGGCGCGCCATGCAACCTCAGGAGGCGCGCAATGGATGGAGCGCAATGAGCGTGATCGTGGTGGGCGTGCCGTTCTCGACCCCGACCTTGAGGAGCGCTTGGTAATATCTCGGCGGGCCATCCTTCCCACCTAGTTGCTGTAGTCCTTGGGTAAGAGTGGCCAAGTGGTTTCTGGTGGTGACAAACTCGGCCGCCGCTTCTGTGCCTTCACTATAGATGCCGGCCAAGATCATCACATCGTTCTCGCCAGAGATGTTCGGCCTCACAGTGACGAGCGCGTAGTCAATCTTTAGCTCGCCAGTCTGCTCGTTGAACTGTGGTCTGTATTCGCGCTCCTCGCCGGCTTGGGGCTGGTGATTCTCGATGGTCGCCGAGTAGGTATAGACGAAGCTTTCGTTGATCGGCAGTTTGCGTGACCATTCGTTGACGTAGATGCTGCCGAGCAGAATGACGTTACGGTATTTCAGATCGGCAGCACTTACTTGCCGGCTTTGCTTGAGCAGAATCTCTTTGTGCGCCGCGCCAAAAAGACCCGTTAGGCGGTATAGCCCGATGGCCTCGCCCATCCCTGTGTACATGCCGAGCGAAGGGATAAGTTGTGGCGCATCGGTCTCAACCCACTGCCCTTTAAATTCCGGCGCATTAAACATCGTGCGCGCTTGGTCATCATTAAGCCGGATGGCGCGCTGCGCCAGCACATTTGGATCGGCCTTGTTGACAAACCGATAGACGGCCGGGTTGCTTAGTACGAGCAGAGGCGGCTCAGGATCGTTTATGAATGCGCCCCAGACGGTCCTAATTTCGTCAGCGTCAATGAGCGACTGCGCGGGTGCCGCCGCGCGGCGCAATTCGCGGTTCGAGAGTGCCAACACCAGCACCGCCACCACGAGGGCGACAATAATGACACTTAAGACCCACAGCCGGATCGTCTGTGTGTGTGCTACAGGGGCAGGGACAACACTCGTATGAATGTCAGAGGTTGCTGCCAGCAAGTGATCGTCCGGCGCTTGGTTGTGCGCAGCAACGGCATGACTGACCGCAAGCTCTGGCTGCGCCTCGGGACAAGCGTAGGTGAAGACCGGATGATAGTGTCCCTTGGGCAGGTCAATTACAATCTGGTCGCTTTTTCCTTCGGTCGCATAATACTCCTGTAGCTTTGTGCGCAGCCGTCCCGCCTGCACACGTACTACCGAATCTATGCGCGGGTCATAATCGCTATTGCGTCCGAAGACCTCCGTAGCGATGATGTACTCTTTGAGTTGTATCTCCTGCTCGGCAACCGTCCGCTCAACAACGAAGCGGAGGAACGCCTTTAGACTCTCCGAATGCTGGAGGGTGCGACTCTGAAGGAGTCTCTCTAACTGTTCGAGCTTCTGTTCTTTGTCTAACTGCATACTCTTAGGGTTGGAAAGTTAAGTATGCCGACGGTAGAGGATTATAAACTCAAGGCTTACTTTTCAACAACCGGGAAGCGGTCGAGCAACTATAATCCTAGTCTTCCGGTGAAGTCTGACAGCAGATTCGGTATTTTAGCCATGTAACGAGTTACATTCATCGTGTAACACCGCGCTTCTCTTTACCTGTTATGTAGGTTGAAGCGAAGCATCTTACCGTATCATACAGGCCGTAACTTACGAGCGGCGAAAAATTTCTATATAGTCCATCCGGCCATTAGTCCGCCCATTAGTCCGAGTGATATTGCCCTCAACATTAAGCGTTGCTGCTGTAATGCGACTATGCTGCGAGCGGACAGCCAACTTAGGTATTGTAACTGATCTGAAATTGTACTAGGATGCGACTGCTGACGAGCAGCACTTCTCCAATTAAACTAACTGAACGAACAAGCCTTAGCATCGTCAAGCGTTATCACGGTCGTGAAGATTACTTACCGCACGTTTGGCTAAA
>Ga0209153_1000030_pt1 | contig 72443 bp, 64 predicted proteins | sample GraSoiAngelo_120_FD_185877 | JGI IMG/M metagenome (GOLD analysis project Ga0209153, IMG submission 185877) | Grasslands soil microbial communities from the Angelo Coastal Reserve, California, USA - 14_0919_09_20cm (SPAdes) (version 2) | ecosystem: Environmental > Terrestrial > Soil > Grasslands ... | reverse complement strand
AAGCTGGACCAAGCGGTTGACGAATACAACGAAGCGATCCGCCTAGATCCCGGCCTTTCCAGTGCCCAGGACAATATCGGAACCTGTCTGGCTATGAAGAAGAACCTCGATACGTCGATTGCGCAATAAGATTCGGCCTTCAGCGAATGACAGTTTGCTCTCAGTCAAAGACGGCAGCCGCCAGGTAAACTTCTGCAGTTACTTGTAAAGAGTTTGTAAATTCGTACTTTAGAGGCGACCCTCTTTGCGTTAGAGCATAGAGCCTTCTTCTCCAGCACCCCACACTGCCCCGCGTAGTTGTTCATTGTCTCTGGAGTGGATCGAGAACTTGCGCCGCAAGCTGACAGGCAAATGAACGACGCAGGCTTCTCTTCCCCACGGCCCGTTGAGGATTTGAACCTGGGAAGAATCGTGAACGTGGTTTGGGAATACTTGGAAGATTCCTAGTTCGTTAGAAAGTGATCCGGGGTGTAGTCGCTCTGCACCCCGGACCGGAAGCAGGCGCACTTTGCAGAGAGCGCTTACCTCAGCCTTCTCCTTTGAGGGATGGCACGTAGCTTTCTGCGCGCCATGGCACTCGACGAGGAGGGCTGGCAGTGATCATAACTCCCTTCAGTGTGAACCTGCGAGGCGACTTGTCTCAGCCGTATACCCCGTCGCGTTCCACTTTTCTTCTCAGACGTGAAACTCATGGCCTTCCCATGCGCTATCGCGAGTTAGTTCCTGGGACTTATTGGACAAATCGAAAGCGCACCATCCGCCGTAGGGTTTTGGGATTTCTGCCCTTGCTTCGTATAGCTGGCCGCCGCCAAGGGGCGGGCGCGCCTTGGAGGTTCTATGACCACAAAAGTGAGAAATCTATCGGTGATTTTGGCGGTTTTTGCCGTGCCCTGGGGAGTAGCCACCGTGAGATTGTCTGGCCGCGCAACTCGGCCTCATCAAGGAAAAAACATTAGCGCGGGGCTGGAGACCGACGCCGCCTACCGTGACGGCATTTTCTTGGGCGAACTGGATGCTCGACAGGGGAGAAGCCCCAAGCCGAGCGTCGGCCGCTGGAATACCGAGAAGGACCGCGCTTCTTTCAAAGTTGGCTATGAAAAAGGCTACCGGGAGGCTCTGAAGTCGAAAAATTCCCAGCCCGGACGCTAGCACTGTCGACAAGGTTGAAAGAAACGATCCCAATTGTTTTCGGAAAAAATCTCAAAGGAGTCCCTCACCATGAGAGTCAAAGCTTTACCTTTTTTCTTTGCCGCAACCGTTGCTCTATTCCTCGCGGGACGCGAACCGGCCCGCGGTCGTCCTCCAGCTAACGACAATCCCGCTCCGGGAACGGCAGTCGTAAAAGGCACCGTGAAGTTCGTGGGCCAGCGGCCTACGTCGACGCATATAAGCATGAATGCAGATCCGAGTTGCGCCAAGCTCCATCCTGGCGGCGTGTCCGCGGAGGATGTTTTGGCTGATCCCAACGGCGATTTGGAGAACGTCGTCGTTTTTGTCTCCGAAGGATTGGCGGATCGCGCCTTTGATCCCCCGTCCCAACCCGCCACCATGGAGCAGAAAGGGTGCATGTACACGCCTCATGTCGTTGCTCTGCGTGCGAATCAGGAGCTGGACATTACGAATAACGATTCAACCACGCATAACTTGCATCCCACTCCCGCCAACAATCGTGAATGGAACAAGGCGCAGGCTCCGGGTACGCGTTTGGACGCCACCTTTGCTCGCGAAGAGATCGCCATTCCCATGAAGTGCAATGTACATCCCTGGATGCGCAGTTATATCGCCGTCTTCAAGCACCCATTCTTTGCAGTCACGGACAAGGGTGGAACTTTCGAGCTGAAGAATCTCCCGCCGGGCAATTACACCATCGAGGCGTGGCACGAAAAACTTGGTACCTCCACGCAGAAACTCACCGTGGGCTCCGGCGACACCAAGGAATTGGATTTCGTCTTCAAGTCGCCCGCAGGCCATTGAGTCGCGCCATTGCGCCTTGTGTCCTTCGCTCTATTGGCAGAAACGGCAAACCGCAATACGGAATCATCGAAGCGGGCACGCAATCGGTTGAGACTTGATGAAAGTCTCAGCCGTTTTCGCGCCCTCTCGGTGTGTTGGAGAGTTGCAGTACGACATCTTCCAGGAGGCGCAATGTTGCCTGGGTTTCTAGCATCGCTTAAGGGTCGTGTCTTGCGGCTTGCATCCTTCATTCTCGGTGGATTTCTAATTCTTTCTTTGTCGCTCCTTGACAATCCTTGCGCTTCCGCTTCGCTGATTCCAGCTGGCAAGCCGCACGCTATTCCGGCGTTCGCGCGAAAGTACAGTATGCCCTGCTCCTCCTGCCACGAGGCTTGGCCGAAGCTCAGCCCGTTTGGGCAGCAGTTTAAAGACAACGGCTATCAGATGGGCAATGAGCGCGACACCCCCATCTATCAGAGCCCTTCCTATTGACCGGTGACCTTCCGCATCACCCCGAACTGGCATCGCGAAGGCACAAACCGCGTCGCCGTAGACGGATCAACTCCCGGATCCACCGTGGAAGCTCAGGTCACTACGCATGGATTCGACTGGAGCGGTTTGGATTTTCACACCGCGGGCACGTTAGCGAAGAATATTTCGTTTTATGTCCTGCCCTCCTCGGACAACACCGGCGCGTTTCACTTTGAAGCCGTATGGGGCCGCCTGGACAACTTGGCCGGCAGCCCCTGGCTCAACATCAAGCTCGGCAAGTTCGAGCTCGACAACCTGCACTCCGAGAAGCGCATTGTTACCCTGAGCAACTCCGGCGGCTTCTACCAGAACTATCATTTTCAGCCCCTGGTCTCTCCTGGCAGCGCAGCCAGTCCCGGGGCTGTGACCGAGTCGCTGTACGCCTTCGGGATTGGCGATAACCAAGTCGGTGTGGAATGGATGGGCCACTCCGCAAACGACCGCACCCGGGTTTCGGCTTCCCTGCTCAGTTCGAACGACGGCCAGCCGGGCTTGCCGACCAGCCGTGGGTATGATGGTTACTTTGCCGCAAGCCAGGCCTTCGAGATCGGCGACTTGGGACTGCAACGTGTGGGAGGATTCGCCTACCTCGGCCAGGTGCCCACTTTTCCCCAGTTCACACAGCAGGGCGTGGGAGTGCCGGGAACGGGGATTGGAAACAAGAGTTTTTATCGCGCAGGCGGAATCGGCATGTGGTACGTCAAGAAGCTCGATGTCACTACGATTTACTTTCACGGCTGGGACAACGCCTTCCTGGGATCGAATACGCCAGCGAACATGCCTCTCGCAGCCGGGGCGCAAGCGCCAACCTGGAACGGTGGCTTGGTCGAGACGCACTACAACTACAATCCTCAACTCATCCTAATCCATCGCTACGAACTCATCCGCATGTCCCGCCAGGTGTTTGCAGCCAACCCGGGAAACTTCGGCGATATCGATGCCCTGACCGGCGGGTTTCGCTATTACCCGTTCATTTCCAGCCGGGCAGGCTTCGCGTTTCACACCGAATACTCGGTAAGCCGGCAGCGAGGCGCTGCGCCTGTTAGCGGCCGCGACCTGACTTCCAGCAGCTTTTTCTTTGGCTTTGATTTTGCCTATTGAGGTGGATGACAATGCGCGTACGCAAAGCAAATAAGTTCGCCCTGGTGGTTGCCACCATGCTGGCGGTGGCTTGGTCCTCGCCGGCTCAGGAATCCCATATCGGCAAATGGACGGGGCATGCCAGCGCCGGGAAACAGCTTTACTATCGCTATTGCTGGGGTTGTCACGGGGTCCGCGGCGACGGCAACGGCGAGAACGCCCCTTACCTTAACGTTCTCCCCCGCAACTTTGTGGCGGGAACGTTTAAGTGTCGCTCGACGCCCACCGGCACTCTGCCAACCGACGAGGATCTCTTCGAGGCTATCACGCGCGGCTTCTATAACACCTATATGCCGTCCTGGAAGGCGTTGACCAACCAGCAGCGCGCCGACCTGGTGGCCTTCATCAAGACCTTTTCGCCACGCTGGCAGAACGAAAAGCCGGGCACGCCCATCAGCATGCCGCCGGAACCGGCCTTGACGGTGGACAGCATCAAACACGGGAAAGAACTCTTCGCAAAAATGGAATGCTGGAAATGCCACGGCCAGGAAGGCCATGGGGACGGTCCTTCCGCCGCCACACTGACCGACAACAACGATCAGCCGATCCGTCCTTACAACTTTTCCGAGGGTTCGCGCTTTAAGTGCGGCGAGACCAACCAGGACTTGTACAAAATCTTTATGACGGGTTTGGATGGAACGCCCATGCCTTCCTTCGCCGATAACCTCAAGACGGAAGAGGCCTGGGACTTGGTGCACTTCCTCCGTACTTTACAAGTCCACCATAACAGCCCGGAACTCGCTCTTTGGCGGAACACCGAGCAACCAGGGTTGAAGCCGACCAATCCTGGTACCTCCGGAGGCGCGCCTCCGGAGAAAGCAGAAACTGTGTCTGCCCCACCCCCGCCCGGCGCATCTTCACCGGCCGCGCAAGGTGCGTCCGCTCCGAGCGCGTCTGACCCGGCGCCCGCCGCAGCGGGGAAAGCGGGGAAAGCGAGGGCGGGCGCCACGAATCCGGCCCCGGCACCGCCTGCTGCAGAGCCGCAGCCAGCCACAACCCCGGCCAGTGGGTCGGCGAAGACAAGTGCCGCAAATCCAGCCCCGGTCCAGCCTGTTGGGGAACCCAAGCCGGGCACAATCACATCTGGTGGAGGGGCGGAGTCGGCCAGCGCAAATCCGGTCTCGGCACAGGCCACGGTGTCACAGCCTCAACGTGAGTCACAGCCTTCTGGCAATGTCGGCACGATTAACAGAGATATGGATGATGTGGGGAGGGTGGTTAATCCGCCCCCGGATCCGAGGTCAACCGTGCCGAGAAGCGCGCTGTCGCGCACCTCGGCAACGGTTTACACCGCACCGGCCCTCGACAACCCGCGGCGCGTGGAATTGCTCAATCTGGCGGTAACGGACGAAGCAGGAAAGATTTCTGTAATCATGACGCTGAGTGGCCCAGTTGTACCTCAACTAAAGTGGCTCGATTCGCCGGCCCGCGTTGTCGTGGATCTGCCCAAAACAGTTATGGCAACCTCCCAGCAGCGCATTGACGTCGGTAAGGGCGGCGCGAAAAGGGTGCGTCTGGGCATGGACGCGCAGGTTCCGCCCACCACCCGTGTAGTTGTGGATCTGACCGAGCCGCTGGCTTACCAGATTGTCCCAGGCGGTGACAACACTTGGATTCTCGAGCTGCACCCGCAAAACAAATAACTGCCATCCAGTCCCGCCTTCCCGTCGCGATAGAGACAACAGCCTCGGGCAGTCATCGGCGACGCGGCAGAATGTTACCGACGCCGACAGGTTCCGGCATCAAATAACAATTGGAAAGGTGGCTGACTCTCAGTGTCAAGAAAATCAGAAGTGTGTGCTCTCAATCTTTCGGCTGCATGCGATTCAGGATTTCCTGTGCCACTTCGCGCACTTCCAGGGCACGTTGACTTGCAGGGCCGCTAGGGTCGAGTCGCAAATAAGTGTCGAGGTCCTGGATCTGCTCACGATAATCCTGCCGGCGCGAGCAGGAATCCGCAAGCACTAGGTAAGCGTTGGCCAGGTTGGGATCCCGCAGCAGAGCCTCCCGCGCGCTTTTTTCCGCCTCGTCCACCCGGTTCAAACGCAGGAGCGCCATGCCCAGGATGACATAACCATCCGGTGAATTCGGATCGATCTGCAATCCTCTCCGAATGTTGGTCTCCGCCGCACGGGCGTCTCCCTGCAAATAATAGATATACCCGATGCCAAACTGGGCCTTGGCGTACCGTCCGCCACTCACATTGATGGCCGCTTGAAAATTTTGCATCGCTTCCTGCCGGCGCCCTAGACTCGTCTCCGCTACGCCTAAATGATAGAGGGCTTCAAAGTATCCGGGAAACGCGCGGATAGCCTTCGTAAAGTGGCTCAAGCTCTGCACAAATTCCCTCTTTGCCAGGCTCATCAGCCCCTTCCGGTATTCCTCCTGGGCTTTGCCAGGAATCATGAGCTCCCTGACGGACACGGTATTAGCATCCGGCGAGGCAGGCGGAGGTGTAGAGGAGACTAGGTGCAGCTCCAGCTGAAGAGCGGCCCCGTCCAGCTGAGCAGTGGCATTCAAAGGCTGGTAACCCTGCTCTTCAACGACAATCTCGTAGAGACCACTGGGTAGACCCGGGACCTCAAAATGGCCATCATAATCGGTCAGCACGCTGCGAAAGATTCCCGAGTCGTGCGATTTCAAACCGACGGCTACCTGGCTCGCAGGCTGATTGTTGCTCAGCAAATACACCGTGCCGGAGATTATGCCTTCGCACTTTGCTAGGTCATGCTCTTGAGCGTTAGCCCGCGCCCCCAAGGAGAACAACGCAAAGCCCAGCAGAATCAGGGAAATTCTGCTGAATCGAAGAACCTGTAGAACCCTAGTTCTTGTAATTGCATCCAGAAAACGGAACCGTTTGCACTGCATCTCGACCTGCAGCGCACTTTTGAGGCGGGTACCCCGGGAATTTGGCGGTTAGGGAGTCCATTATTGCGGCCGCGAGAACCCTGCCGCAAACCGGGACTTGGTTTGGCAAAGGCTTCCCGGTTCCGCATCGCACCGGATCTCCCTGATCTCAACCGTCGCGTGCGCGGACCTTGATAGGGAGATAAGCATTGCTCGTACCAAGAGCCGTCAGTCTTCTCACCCTCTTTCTTCGCAACCGGGGGCCAGAGCTTTTGCAAAAACCTTGCGCCTGCCCGATGCAAGTATCTCCTTTTGTTTCAATCATCGTGCGCGAATCCCGTTTTCTTCATAATTACGACCCTGGTAGCCACTTAGGCACTGACAGGCCAAGATAGCACCTGTCTTCAGGCCAAAAATCGTCTCAGGCGGTAACTTCGCGTGCACTCTTTGGCTCAATTTGGCTCAATGTGAGAAATGCAGTTCCTATCAGGCAAATGTCTACTCCTGCTTCGCAGGCTCCTGCAACGTTTCACTATGAACCGACCCTGGGTCGGCTAAGAAACGCGCGACCGTTGGCCCTACAGAAATGCAGCTTGGGCTGAGGTGCCCGCAAGGCGAATCCAATTTCACCAGAGGAGCGCCCGCAGCCGCAGCGAACTCCTCGGCAGGCTCCGGCGTCACCATGTGATCTTCGGGCGAAACAACGACCAGAAGCTTTGCATGCACCTTGGCGGCTGCTTGTTTTAGTGTTGTTACGCCAAGTTCCTTGGGAATATCGAGCGCCATAATCGCTTGGCGCTGGCGAATGCGGTCGCACGCATTCCCGCCGTTGCCCTTGGCGGCATTCCGTATCTGTGCGAGAAGCTCGTCAAGCCCGTCGGGCTTGGTGTGCGCCACGCGATAGGCCGGCGAAGTCAGATTCATCGAGCCAATTTCCTCAACCAAGCCGAGACTTCGATCCATTGGCCTGGTGGGATTGCCGTGATTCCAGGCGGGGTCGAGTTCGATGGCATCGATCTGCGCGGTCCACAGCAGCTTGTCATAGGAAGTGGATTGCGGTGAGCCCACAATGGGGATCAGCAGATCCATGAAGTCGGGATAAGCCACGCCCCATTCAAAAGTCTGCATGCCGCCCATGGAGATACCCATGACGGCGCGCAGACCTGACAGGTGCAGGACGTCTGTGGCGAGGCGGTGCTCGGATTCCACCATGTCGCGAATGGTGAATTCTGGAAACTTCAGCAGCGGCTGCTTTGTACTGTTCGACGGCGAGCTGGTTACGCCATCGCCGATGGCATCCACGAGGATCACAAAATAGCGGGTGCTATCCACCCATTTGTCAGGCCCAACCGACGGCAACAAGTCTTGCGATCTGCCGCCCAGCCAACTCGGCCAAAGGATCGCGTTGGACTTTTCGGCGTTGAGCTTGCCGAGCGTGCGGTAGCCCAGGCGGAAATCGTGAATGACGCCGCCATTTTGCAATCGGAAGTCTCCCATTTCGGCAAATTGCTGCGCCCCTTCCGCCTGCGCCGGTTGCGCAGTTTGAGCCGCGGAAGAAACTGCCCAGGACAGAGCTAGGAGAAGCGGAGTCAATAATGCGAATCGAATTGGAGTTTTCATTGGTAGGCAATACCCCTTTGCTACCCTATCCCCGTCTCCCGGCTTCGTTTCAAATCGTCGAGAGAGGTTGCAGGAATTGCATACAAGCACTTCATGATGGTCCAAATCCTTCGGGAACGAATGGAGGTTACTGCAGCACAGAAATGATACCTCGGGACCGCTTTACGGTCGAGCATGGTGAACGCAATACTGCGCTATCTCTAAAGGGCGCGGGTTCGTTTGGAAGCCCCGTTCGGGTGCCTCATCGGCGCGGGTCGCCGTTTACCCTTGCGTGGAATTTCCACATGCGAATGCGAGTATGTAATTGACGGCGGCTGGATTTTTCTTGGAACATGGTGGGCACGTTAGCTTTTCGGGCTCCCTCGCGTTCTCGTCTTCTATCGGGCCAGTAAGGTTGGGAATGATGTCCAAGCTCTTGCAGCTTGTTTTCCATCAGGCGTACTTGAATCAGCGATTCCCGCATATGGCGCAGTCGATCCAAGCGTTGGTTGAGCTCGGTGAGCGACGGGCGCGGCTTGAGGAGATGCGCAGAGATTACTGCCGACACTTCGAGTCCTCAGGATGGACAGGGCCAGAAGCCAAGGAGGAACAGGATCGACAGACGTAAACGCGACAAATAGGTCTGATTCCGCCACACTCGGCCAAAGAAAAAAGCCCCGTTTACGATGTTTGCCTCCGCTAGATTGCGAGCCTCCACGATTCTCATGACGAATTCCTTCTTCGGTCCGAGTACGAAGCCTCTCTTCGGTTCGCCGCCGACATTTACGACGGCAAGGTGCTCGTCGATGGCCTCGGGTCGCCTGGTCTTCCCTTCAATGTCGGCGACGAGCTCGTCTCCGTGGACGACGTCAGCGTCGCCACGCGGATCCATGTCCTCCAGCCCTATTCCATCAATGCCAGCGGCAATCGCCGATCGATGAGCGAGGGACGACGGAAGCGACTGTTATGCGGACATTTCTTCTAAGCGGTGCTTCCTCTTAACGATAAGGATACTCACCCTGTATTTTCTGCACTGGTTATGGCAGTCACTTCTATACTTTTTCTATGGCCCTCATTCCGGAAAACAACTATGTTTCGACATCTTGACATCGTCATTGCTTTTCTCGTCCTCATGCTTGTCGCCAGCCTGTTCATCACCGCGGGCACGCAGGTCATCGTCAGCTTGCTAGGCCTGCGCGGGGCCAATTTGCGGCGCAGCCTGGTGGATCTGTTCGAAACCGCCTGTCCCGGTGAGGAAGCGAGGCGCTGGGCAAAGGAAATTGCCCGGAGAGTCCTGCGTCATCCCACGATTTCTGACTCGATCTTTTCGCGCTTTTCCCTTCGCGCAGGCCAAGTCCCCTTCACCCCGGAGACCGCAGGAAAGCTGCAAGGCATCAGCGCTTCCATTCCCCTGTTGCCGTGGGTCATGGGTGCGGTTGGAGGCTTCTTCCTCACGCCAATCGCAATGGCTCTTGCCAAGCATTGGTTCGCAGATATTTGCCGATATTCGGACTATTTGGCGGGCTATGTTTCAGCAATCAATTTCTGCCAGCATCCGTGGCGCACCGGGGCGCTTGTAGGAGCGATTCTTGGCGGGCTGCTCAGCCGCTGGCGGCTGGCTACTTCCCTCCGTGTAGAAGAGCTGCCCGCCATCCTCGAAAAGCTCGCCGAACCGCTTCCCGGAACCTTGCCCGATCCTGCCCAGCGCGCAATGCTCATGATGGCGTGGAGCGCTTACGAACCGGGAGCCAAGTCGAGGCCAGGAGAGCCGCAAGAGGGTGGGCTTGTGCGCTCGAAGCCCTATTTTGATGAGGGTCTTGTCCGCCGCGCCTCGGAGACGTCGTCGCTGCTTAATGAACATCTCTCCGCTGCAGAGGATTTCGACGAAGGCATCGTTCGCCACGCAGAGCCAGTCGAAACGGAGGGAAGCGTCGCCGTCGCAGTGGAAAAGGCGACCGCACCGGCGAAGGAACCCGAGCCGGAATGCCCTGCTGCCGCCGGAGCATTAACCGCGGTCGCTACGGCGTCCGAACCGCGCTTGGAAGGGCTCCGGGCGTGGTTCGATCATGTCATGGACAGGGCCTCGCAGCGCTTCACCTTCCAAGCGCGCCTTGTAACGATCATACTTTCGTCTATTTTCGTCTTTGCCGCGCACTTTGACGCCGTCCGGCTGCTCCGGTCGATGTCAGAAGGCGCTGAATTGCGCGCACGATTGGCTGCCACTGCGGAAGCCCTGGACCGACACGCGGGGCAACTCTCACGTTCCAAGGACGGCGCTCACACCGTTGTGCCCGACGTCTACCGCAAGGCCATGGTTTCGATCTTGCGAACCGCCCCCGCCATCCCTGAGCCGGCACCGGTAAGGCGGAAAGGACGGGGCAAAGACCGAGAAAAAATGGCGGCCATGGCGGCTCCCGCCGAAGATCGCGTTACCGCTGAAGCGAAATCCAAAGCGCTGCGCGACCTCGAAACGGTACCCGGATTTACCAGCCGTGAGGAAGCAGCGTCTTGGCTTCGCACGACCTTGGATGGAAATTCCGCGCGCGAGACTCTGGCGGCCGTGTATCAACACGAAGTCAACGCCGAGCTGGTCAGCGATTCTGACAAGCTCATTGACCAGTCCGCTTCGCTAAAGAGCGAACTCGCGCGCTCTGAGCTCAAGCTCTTCCAGGACGAGCGACTCTCTCCGCTATCCTCGAGCGAAGTGCCGGGCCTTTTGATCACGATAGCCTTTCTCAGCCTGGGCGCGGCGTTTTGGTACAACACACTGAAGAACCTCGCGAGCCTTCGCCCTCAATTGGCGACCCGACAAGATCGCGAGCGCTAACCGGTGGCAAATCTCTAAGGGGAAAGATCGGCGCAGCTTAGGTTTCTCTCAATTGCTGAATAATCTGCTCAAATTTTGAGAAATCATCGGCGACGGCGGACTTTTGCTCCGCCACGTAATGCGCCCGCTTTTGCGCCAACAAAGCCTTGTATGCCGGCGCATGCTCGCAAAGCACATCCCGAACGGCCTCCAGTTCGGTGGTCAAGGAATAGAGCACGGTGTTCTGTCGCTGCAAGTTCTCAAAAGCGCAGAGCAAAATGGCGCGGACTTGCTTCTCATCAAGCACAATGGCACCTCATTTGGCTTTCATGAATCCCGGCCATCTCCCCGGCGAGCGGGATGGGAGCTTGAATGTCTTGTGTTCCGACCCGAACGATGTATTTTCAGGGATTTGCGGGAATATCGAGTTGTATTAGTCTTTTCGAACAGCGCCAAATCGGCTTTTGGACCTGTTGTGGACCTTTTTGGGACTAGACAGTTGGTCGAGTTGACCACGGATTTTCTTCGCCAGCTGCTCGATTTTCTGCCTCTTTTTCTGCTCGTTCAGTTCATCGCGGACCAGGGTGCGAATGTGGTCATAGACTTCATGGCCGAGTTGGATTCTGATTGTCATTGGTTCACCACCCCTGCAAGACAGCAATGGCTCTTACATTGCCAGGGCCGTGGAACCCCATGCTGTCTGCACTACTGGCTTGAGGACGCTTTATCCGGACTGGGCTGCGGGAGCGCTTCCATCTTATCAAACGGCCGGTTCTCGTCAATCTTTTCGATCAGTAAGACTTCCGAGTTGGTCATCAAGCAGAGCGATTGGTTAGTACCGCTTATGCCCGTCGTGTGTCACATTTTTGTTGTCAGATTTCTGTTGCTTTCCAAGAATAGTGAGAGCATTCTAAGCAAAATCATTCGCCACAGAATTTAGTTGACAAGACTGAAAGCAAACCTATGAGCCAGCCCTCATCGCGCATAGCAGAATTATTCCGAAAGACTGGCATCAGTTTGCTGGTGGCAGCGTACGCGTTGGCGCTCTACACTTCGCTGGCCGCGCTAGCCTCCGCCGTCGCGCAAGCGCAACTCGGTGCGACCATGCTTGCAGCATCCGCCGCTCCTTGGCCTGTAATGTTGGCATGCACCCTGGAGGTCAACGGCCTGGTGTTGGCGGTCATCCCGATTCGCTGTGGCGAAAAATGGGCCATCTGGCTTTCCGTCGTAATACTGCTCACTCTCCTGGCGACTCGCGCCGCCACTGACGCGCGCTGCTTGCTAGCGCTCCATCCGCATGAGCGCGGTTGCCAGACCTTCGTGATCTCAATGGTTCTCGGTTTGGTTGGCCTCGCATTGGCCACATCTTGCCAGCCCACGGTCCGTGGAACGAGCATTCAAAGTATCGGATATCGAAGAGAAGAGCGTCGTCCTGGAGGGTTTCATCTGCAGATCTCAAGCACGGCGCGCGCTTTGGTCATGGAATCAGCTTTGACGGAAAACGTTAGTTCTCGCGGCATGCGCGTGCGAACACGCCATTCCTGGAAGCCAGGTACCGAAGCCCTGGTCAAATCGCCGGTTCGCGAGCTCTGGGCGCGCGCTAGAATCGTCTACTGTCAGTCCCTCCCCAGTCGTTCCTTTGCGGTCGGATTGGAGTTTCAGGTTCGCCCGCATACCCAGGCCCAGGTGTGACGCATCGCTGCTGATAAAACGGGGGCCGGTAAGTAATTCTACTCTGCCCTGGCTCCGACTAGCGCGGTGGAATCTGCTCTGGATCGATGGTTTGATCCAAATAAATCCAGAGGACGCGAGAGAAAAGCGTGATCGTAGGCGCCAGGGGCAGGAACAACACGACTGCCACAATGACATCCTTCGTTAATGCCCAAGCTGTGATCGCCCACACCGCTACGCTGAACACTGCAACAATTCCCAGCCCAACGCCGTAGCTGATGTACATAGCTCCCAGGAAATATCCCGGTTCACGGTCAAATAGCAACTCGCAAACCGGGCAACGCAAATGCATTTTGGGGAAGCCACGAAAAATCGAACGGAGGAAAATCGTTCCCAGGCGACAGCGCGGACACCGCTGGGCCAGTATGTCTTGCAAGGTTAGCCACGCACCTCTTCTCGTTGCCACAGATCCATATGTTATCGCTTCTCATTCCTTGCTCATGGACTCTTTCCCTGCGTCCTATGGTTGCTTGGCGAGGCGCCTGGCGGCAACTTTTGAAGTGGTGGTGCTTGGTAAGGCGAGCTAATCGCACATGTTGCGTGGGCGGCGTCCTGGCCGGCACTACCAATAGCACCAAGAAAAAAGAAGCCGGGCGCGAGGCCCGGCTTCTTGGTTGAGGGCACAGCATTCCGGCTGCTGGCCGGAATCTGCGATGTCCTGCCCCTCCCCTACACAAGCGCGGAAACGGCCTTCTTGGGCGGTTCCATGACCTCCGTCACCGGTAAGCTGGGCAGTTGGTGTAGAATGCACGCCGCCCGGGAACTCCTCGAGTCAAAACCAGCATTGCTTGGTGAAGACTGCCGGATCATCGCACTAGTTTAGTTAGCGATTGCCGAGCGGGAAGGTTCCACTGCGAGGCCAGAGTTCCTGCGGCTCCAGGAGAAAGACCATGCACAACGAGCAGACAAATCTGAACCTTGCGCCGAACGCGCGGCGGCTTTTCCACCTGGGCGCGGCGCTGGTGCTGTTCTTCTTTTGCGCCACGGGAATTACACGAGCGCAATCGCACAAACCTCTGCTCCTGCGCGATCCGTCCATCTCTAAGGCGCAAGTCGCATTCAGCTACGCGGGCAGCATCTGGGTGGCCAACCGCGACGGCAGCAATCTGCGCCGGGTGAGCAGCGGCGGGCACGAGGGAAATCCTTCGTTTTCGCCAGACGGTTCGCAGATCGCTTTTACGGGCAATTACGACGGAACGCGCTCGGTGTATGTCGTGCCGGCCACAGGCGGCGAGCCGCGAAGGCTCACCTATCACCCCGCCGACGGCGAAGTGCTGGGATGGACACCGGATGGGAAGCGCATCCTGTTTAATTCGTTCCGAACCGCATTTGCCGGCGGCGTGATTCAGCTTTTTACCGTGCCGGTGGAAGGCGGTTTCGCAACGCGAGTGCCGTTGGTCCGAGCTGCGGAGGGTTCTTTTTCGCCCGATGGCGCGCGCATCGCGTACGTGCCGAATATGCAGTGGCAGAGGGCCTGGAAAAAGTATCGTGGCGGGCAAACAAAACCGATTTGGATTGCTAGCCTTGCGGATTCGAGCGTGCAAGCAAAAATACCGCGGGAGAATTCCAACGACTGCAATCCCATGTGGGTCGGCGACATGGTTTATTTTCTGTCCGACCGGAACGGACCGGTGACTCTGTTCGCGTACGACTTAAAGTCGCAAGAGGTGAAGCAGGTCGTCAAGAACGACGGATTCGACATTAAGTCGGCTTCGGCGACGTCCGACGCCATTGCCTACGAGCAATTTGGCTCACTGCATTTGCTGGACCTGAAATCGGGAAACGACCGCGTGTTGGACATCCGGCCGGAGGCCGACCTCGCCGAAGTGCGCCCGCATTTTCTGAAAATTGAGCCGCGGAGGATTCGCTCCGCGGCTATCTCGCCGACGGGCGCTCGCGCGGTGTTCGGCGTGCGCGGCGAGATTCTGACGGTGCCCGCGGAAAAGGGCGACATCCGCAATTTAACCAACACGACTGACGTTGTGGAACGTGATCCGGCGTGGTCGCCCGACGGAAAATCGCTCGCCTATCTTTCCGATGAGTCAGGCGAATATGCGTTGCACATCCGCGACCAGGGCGGCCAAGGAGAGGCTCGCAAGATTAGTCTGGGCAATCCGCCGACTTTTTCTTATTCGCCGACGTGGTCGCCGAATTCCAAGAAAATCGGATACACCGACAAGCGGCTGAACTACTGGTACGTGGACCTCGAGAAGAAGACGCCCGTAAGAGTGGATACCGACATGTACACGGATCCCGGTCACAGCTTGCTGATGGTATGGTCCCCGGACAGCCGCTGGATCGCCTACACGAAACAGCTGACGAGCCATCTGCATGCGGTTCTTGCGTATTCGCTCGAACAGGGCAAGAGCTACCAACTTACCGATGGAATGAGCGATGCGCTTTACCCGGCGTTCGACAAGGGTGGCAAATATCTGTACTTCACCGCGAGCACGGATGCGGCGCTGAATACCGGCTGGCTGGACATGACCAGCCTGCAACGGCCGGTGACGCGGAGTGCCTACGTCATTGTGCTGAAGAAGGATCTTCCTTCGCCGCTGGCACCGGAAAGCGATGAAGAAAAGGCTGAAGAGGCGGAGCAGGGCAAAGACCAGAAAGCGGACACAGACAAAGAGAAGGATAAGGCAAAGGAAGAAAAACCAGCGAACGTCGAGATCGATCTCGAAGGAATCAGCCAACGCATCCTGGCTTTACCGATTCCCGCACGGAATTATTATGGGCTTGCGGCGGGCAAGGCTGGCGTGCTCTTCCTGGGCGAGGGACCGCAAGTCGACCCCATCGATTTTGACGACGGTGGCCCGACGACGAAAATCCACAAGTTCGATCTGAAGACGCGCAAAACGGAGCAGATTCTGGACGGCGTGACCGCTTTCAATCTTTCTTTTAACGGCGGAAAAATGTTGTACGCCAAGCAGAATCAGTGGTTTATTGCACCGGCGGAAAAGCCCGCCGATGGGCCTCCTCAGCCGGGCCAAGGCGGGCCGCTGAAGCTCGATGGCATGGAAATTTATGTCGATCCGCGAGCCGAGTGGAAGCACATGTACGATCAGGTGTGGCGCGACGAACGGGACTTTCTCTACGACCCCGGCTTGCATGGGCTCAATCTGGAAGAGGTCAAGAAAAAATATGAACCGTTCCTCGAAAACATTGCGACGCGTGACGATTTGAATTACCTGTTCACGGAGATGCTGGGCAATATCACCATCGGACACATGTTTGTGGGCGGAGGGGACCTTCCGGAGCCGAAGCGCGTCAAGACCGGGCTTCTTGGAGCGGACTACTCCCTGGAGAGCGGCCGCTACCGCTTTACGCGCGTTTATGACGGCGAAAACTGGAATCCGAAGCTGCGCGCGCCGCTGACGCAACCGGGCGTGAATGTGCACGCGGGGGATTACTTGCTTGCGGTCAATGGCCGCGATGTTCGGCCGCCCGCCGATGTCTACAGCTTCTTTGAAGAAACCGCCGGCAAGCAGGTGGTGCTGAAAGTAGGCACAAAGCCGGACGGCAGCGGGTCGCGGGAGGTGACCGTCGTGCCCGTGGACGACGAATCCGCACTGCGGAATTATGCGTGGATTGACGGCAATCGCCGAAAAGTGGACGAGCTCACGGGCGGCCGCGTGGCTTACGTCTATCTGCCCGATACTTATGCAGGCGGCTTCACCAACTTCAATCGCTACTATTTTGCGCAAGTCGGCAAAGACGCAGCTATCATCGACGAGCGCTACAACGGCGGCGGAGACATCGCGGACTACATCATTGATTATCTCCGGCGACCGCTGCTGAGTTACTGGAACATGCGCGAAGGCAAAGACATCACCACGCCCATCGAGGCGATCTTTGGGCCCAAGGTGATGATCATCAACGAAATGGCGGGCTCGGGCGGTGACGCTTTGCCTTGGATGTTCCGCAAGACGGGCGTTGGGCCGCTGGTGGGAAAGCGCACGTGGGGCGGTTTAGTGGGACATTACACAAATCCCGTCGACTTGTTGGACGGCGGGTTTACGGGAACTCCCAATTTGGCTTTCTACAATCCCAATGGAACTTGGGACGTGGAGAACCATGGCGTGCCGCCCGATGTGGAAACCGAATTGGAACCGCAAGCCGCGCGCTTAGGACACGACTCGCAGTTGGATAAGGCGGTCGAAGTGGTGATGGATTTGTTGAAAAAGAATCCGCCTCCGCCCGCGCCGCACCATCCGGTGTTTCCGAATTATCAGAAGGCCGGCACAAACTAGTGTCGTGTAACCGTCGCGCCCTCCGATTGAGGATCGCAAAATACCGAGCGGTGAGAGCAAGGGGAAAAGCGGCAGCGGGGCTGCCGCACTCCAAAGGGCATGCTCGCAATATTTTGCGAGACTCAATAGGAACGCTCTAAAGCGCGCCCCTCCAAGAAAAGCTTCAAAAAGCTTCATAAAAGGCTGAGGGGATCCATATCGACAAGGACGGCGGTTTGGGGAATTTCTTTGGCGTCGCAATAGGCTAATGCACGGCTGAGAAGTTTCGTCAGCACGGAGCGTTTGTGAGATTTCAGCAGGAATTGGAAACGGTGCTCCTTTTTTAAGCGCGCCAGAGGCGCGGTTGCCGGGCCCAGTATGCGGACTTGCTCTCCGTCGTGCGGCGAAAAATACTCAGAAAGCTGGTGAGACCAGCGAATCGTTCTTTCCAGGCTGGTGTCGCGCACAATCACGTTCGCGAGCGAAGTGAATGGCGGATAGGCCATTAGGCGGCGGAAGTGCAATTCGCGTTCAAAAAAGGAAGCGTAATCCTGCTTGACGGCGTCTTGAATCGCGTAGTGCTCGGGATAAAAAGTTTGGATGAGCACGCGGCCGGGAAGTTCGCCGCGTCCCGCGCGGCCGGCGACTTGCGTTAAGAGCTGAAAGGTTCGCTCGGCGGCGCGGAAATCGGGCAAGCTGAGCGAGGAATCGGCGCTGACGACGCCAACGAGCGTCACGCGTTGAAAATCGTGGCCCTTGGCAAGCATCTGCGTGCCGACGAGAATGTCCAGCGTGCCGCCGGCAAATGCTCCAAGAGTTTCCTGATATTGGTGCTTGGTGCGCGCGGTGTCGCGGTCCAGACGCGCGATGCGCGCGCCGGGAAATTCCTTGCGCAAGCGCTCTTCCAAATGTTCCGAGCCTTCCCCGAAAAAATAAACGTATTGGGACTGGCATTTCGGGCAAAGTTTGGGGATGGTTTGAATCGAGCCGCAGTAGTGGCACTCAAGGCGGTTGCGCTGCTTGTGATGCGTCATGGAGATACTGCAATTGACGCATTGCACCGACGCGCCGCAACTGCGGCATAACACAGACCAGGAATACCCGCGGCGGTTGATGAGCACGAGCGCCTGCGTTCCATTCGAAAGACATTCTTGAATGCCCGCGTGCAATTTCGAGGAAATGGGGCTCGTCTGATGCGTTTGCTGGAATTCTTCCCGAAGGTCGACAATTTCCACGCCGGCGAGGGAGCGGTCGGCGACGCGGGAAGCCAGCGTCAATAATTCATATTTGCCGTTGCAAGCGTGGTGGTAGCTCTCCATCGACGGCGTGGCGGAGCCGAGCAGCGCCACGGCGTTTTCCATCTTCGCGCGCACGATGGCCACGTCCCGGCCATGATAGCGAGGCGTTTCCTCCTGTTTGTAGCTGGTTTCCTGCTCTTCGTCGACGATGATCAGGCCGACGTTTTCGAGCGGGGCGAAAATCGCGGAGCGCGTGCCCACCACGACGCGCGCTTCGCCGTTTCGAACGCGCCACCATTTGCCCGCGCGCTCCACGTCGCTCAGCGCAGAATGCAAAACCGCCACGCCTTCGAATCGCGCGCCAAACCACGAACGGCATTGCCGGCCGATCCAGAGCGTTAAAGCGATTTCAGGCACGAGGACAATGGCAGTTTTTCCGCGCGCGAGCGTGTCTTGCACAGCGCGCAGGTAGACTTCCGTTTTGCCGCTTCCAGTGACGCCATGAAGCAGCTGCACGCCGAAAGCACCCAATTCGAATCGTGCGCGGATGGCTTGCAATGCGCTCTCCTGTTCGGCATTCAGTTTGTGAGCCGGAGGCGTGTAGCCGGCGTCAAAGGGGTCCTCGGCAGGATCGAGTGGCTCCTCCCAGTTTTCCAGCAAGCCGTCGCGCAGCATGCGGTCGATCAAAGAGCGCGTAACATTCGCAAGCCCTAACAGCTGGGGCAAAGGAAGCGGGCCACGCTCCGTTTCCAGCAGCGTGCGAATTCGCTCCTCTTTTTCGGCCAGTGGTTTAGCGGATTCGCCAGAGGCGGGCGCCGCCTTCCACGCGATTACGCGCTGCGTTCTTCGCTTTTTCGATTGAATACTTTGGCGAATTTCGAGGAGACCGAGACGCTGGAGCTTGTGGAGCGAGGAAACATCGACGTCTAACTTCGCCTGAGATCTCCAGACAATTGCGCCCTTCTTTTCATTCAGCATCGCAAGAAATGCCACTTCCGGGGCCACTAAACCGTGAGATAGTTCGCCGCCACTCAAGCTTTCTGAGGCCTCGCGTCCAGCCTTGGTCAAGACGATTTGCCGCTGTGATTTCAGCTCGGTGAGCGGAGGGAGCATGGCGCGAAGGACTTCGCCGATGGGGGCATGGTAATAGCTGGCAATCCAGTTTGCGAGTTCGATGAGCTTCGGCGGCAGGGCGGGAAGGAGATCGAGTACACGCGCGATTTCGCGAACTTTCGTGCCTTCCGGGGCGGTCTCAACGAATTCAACGACAACGCCAACGAGCGACTTCTTGCGAAAAGGGACAAGCACGCGGCTCCCTAGTTGCACCGTTCCCCGCATGGGCTCCGGCACCACGTAGGTGAAGGTCGAGCACAATGGGACCGGCAAGGCTACGTTGCAGAGGGAATTCATGCGCTGTGTAGTGTATCAGTCAAAAGAAGTTCAAGAGTGGGGTTCAAGAGAAAACGGCGCGCTTTCGCACGGTTTAGCGGATATTTCCGGCATTCTGCGGACCGCAATGGCTTCAACGACTGATCAGAAAAATCCCGCCAAAGATTGTTGCGATTCCCGTCCATTGCCAGCGGGAAATGTGTTCGCGAAGGAAAATGGCTGCGAGCCCGACGGTGACCGCGCCATAAAGCGAACCCAAGACGCTGATCACAGCCACCTGCTCCATTTGCATGCCACGATTGCTCAAGACAAACGCCAGAGTATCAAACGTGCCCATGCCGAGAGCCATCCAGCGCACGCCCCCGCGTGGAAGCCGCATGGGCTGCGCCGCCGAAAAAATCACCGAGGCTGTCAGGAAAGCCCCGGTCAAGCGAATCATCCATACGGCCTGTATGGCGCCAACACGAGGAATCACGCGAACGCCAAGCAGCCAAAATAAGACACCGAATCCCACGGCGGCCGCAATCGCCAAACCGATGCCGCGGGTATTGGTCTTTGCGGGCTGCTTGGAATTTTCGCCGGGCACGCGTTCTCCACCTGCAACCACAGCCACGCCACCGAGAATCAGAACGATGGCGGCAAGTCGCGCGGCGGAAAGATGGTCTCCGCCGAGCCAGGAAAGAATCAGCGTCAGCGCGGGATAACTCGCGGAAAGAGGCGCGACGACAGCCATCTTCCCGATTTCAAACGCACGGTACAAGGAAAGCGTGCCGCACGCGTTGAGAAGACCCGCCAGCAAGCCCCAAGCCCAGGGCTGCCACCCGGAACCGTCGGCCAGATGCCCCCAACCGCCGAGCCAGCGCAGCGAGAGCGTAAGGAGGAGAAATCCCGTGAATTGCATGTAAAACATGGTGCGGAGCGTGCCGATGCGATGCGTAGAAAAGCGCGCGACAAAGTCAGCGCCGCCCCAGGTTAGTGCCGTAACCAATCCAAGCAAGATTCCCATGACCGTTTAAGCGGACTTGCCTTTTGCCCGCAAACCGAGAACCGCCATCACTTTTTGGAGATCTTTCCAGACTTCGCCTTTCGCGTTGGGATTGCGCAAGAGATAGGCCGGATGATAAGTAGCCATCAGCTTGCTGTTGCGATACTCGAGCCATTGGCCACGGTACTGGGAAATTCCGCGATTTGTTTTTAGGAGGGTCTTGAACGCAACGGCGCCGAGGCAAACAACCACTTTGGGCGAGATCACTTCCAGCTGCCGCAGCAGAAAGGGCGAGCAGGTGGTGATTTCGTCGTCTTCGGGCGTGCGATTCTCCGGCGGGCGGCACTTTACGACGTTGCAGATGTAAACGTCTTTGCGCTGAAGGCCCATGGCTTCAATCATTTGCGTGAGAAGTTTTCCAGCGCGCCCGACAAACGGAAGTCCCTGGGCATCTTCGTCGGCACCCGGCCCTTCCCCGACGAAAACGAGTTCGGCTTTGGGATTGCCGTCGCCGAAGACGATCGTGTGCCGGTGCTTGTGAAGCTTGCAGCGCGTACACTCGCCCAAATCCTCGCGAATCTTTAAAAGCGTATCGTCGGCGATTTTGTCGGTCGCGTCGAAAAGAGAAGGCGCGGGCACAGAGGGCAGGGGCAAAGGCACACTTTTGGGCAGTGCTGCGGGCATCGGCTTTTGGAAACTAGGCTTCGGAAGAGTTTTGGGCAAAGGAGGTTCCTCATGAATGTATGGGGTCGAGCGGCTTCCCTTTTCAACTGATTCTACCGGCGGTTCTTGCGGGAAAACAGACGACGCGCGGCGATCGCGATAAAAGAAATGGATATCCAGGTCTTCGTAGAAAGCTAACCGTTCTGCGATTTGTTTTTGCAGATTCTCTGAGATTTGACCGGGCATGGAGCGTCAGACGTTCGAAAGCCTGGCAGCTGGAGAGTGAAGCACCGCGCGCAAGCGGACAACTTCGTCCAGGACGCGCTGCGCAACCTCACTCTTTGGCATTTTGGGCAGGGCAAGATCACGGCCGTCGCGGGAGAAAAGAGTGACGATATTGGTGTCGCGGTCGAATCCCGCGCCTTCCGCAGCGACGTCGTTTGCCACGATCAGATCCGCATTTTTGGAGGCAAGCTTCTTCCGCGCATTTTCCGCCACTTGATCCGTTTCCGCAGCGAAACCGACAACAATTTTTTGCCCTTTGTGCTTGGCCACTTCCGCGAGGATGTCGACGGTCGGTTCTAGCGAAATGGCAAGCAGCGCATCGCCTTTTTTGATCTTTTCAGCGCGGCGTTCCACGGGCCGGTAGTCCGCCACGGCGGCCGCGAGAATCGCGATTGACGCCTCGCCAAAGCGGCCTGCGACGGAGCGATACATCTCCTCCGCGGTGCGAACATCTATGCGCTCCACACCGGCGGGAGTTTCCAAGTTCACTGGGCCGCTTACCAAGATGACTTTTGCTCCACGCTTCGCCGCAGCTTCGGCAACCGCGTAGCCCATCTTGCCGGAAGACCGGTTGGTAAGGTAGCGGACGGGATCGAGGTCTTCGCAAGTGGGACCCGCAGAAACGAGAATTGTTTCGCCCTCCAAGTCGCGCTGCGCTTTTGTGACTTCATGGATCGCAGCAAGAATTTCTTCTATGCTAGCGAGGCGGCCCGGTCCGGTCATGCCACAGGCCAGGTAGCCTTGGTCCGGGTCCACGACTTTCACCGCACGCGCTCGCAGCACCGCGACATTTTCCTGCGTGGCGGCGTGATTCCACATGTTCACATTCATCGCCGGAGCGATCACGACAGGAGCTGCGCAAGCCAGATACAGGGTGGCGAGAAAATCATCGGCGACGCCGCGCGCAAATTTCGCAATGATGTCGGCCGTGGCGGGGGCTACGAGAAGAAGGTCCGTGCGCTGCGCGACGGCAATATGCTCGATGGCGCTTTCGAGATTGGCCTCGCCGCCGGAAGAATCAGCAAAGAGGTCGGTAATTACTTTTTGGCCGCTTAAAGCCGCAAACGTGAGGGGGGTGACGAATTCCCGGGCGGCGCGCGTCATCACCACCTGCACGCTATGGCCTTCTTGTTGCAAGCGGCGCACGAGCTCCGCGGCTTTGTACGCCGCCACTCCGCCCGTTACGCCCAACGTGATTCGCATTTCTTTCTTCTCGCCGGCCGCTACTTCTTGCGCTTGCTGCCGTCCTTGTCGTCGTCGACGGAAGCAACTTCCGGAACATCAAATTCGAGCAAACCATGCTCCAATTCTTCGCAAGCGACTCGCGTGGCTTTCTGCGTTTTGGGGTTTTCGAGCAATGGAGGCGCCCCGGCCATTAGCTGCCGCGCGCGCCTGGCCGCCAGCACTACATATGCAAACTGGCTCTCCGGAGCTTTTGTCTGCACGGTCATCAATTCTTCCCTCCAAACGATGCCAGAAGTTTCTGCACCTGGTTCCGGCGGCGCCCACTGCTGCAGCGCAAAGCAGTTACAATTGCCTGCGCCTCGCGTCCCGCGCGCTCCATGTCGTCATTTACCACGCAGAAATCATAATACTTGCCTAAAGCGGCGATTTCATCTCGCGCTTTGGCAAGCCGCCGGGCGATCTCTTCCTCAGAATCCTGCCCGCGGCTACGCAAACGGCGCTCGAGTTCTTCGCGCGAAGGCGGCAGGATGAACATGGCTACTGATTCCGGCAGCTTTTCCTTGACCTGCGCTGCGCCCTGAACGTCGATTTCCAGCACCAGGTCGAGGCCTTTTTTGCGCGATTCCTCCAGCCACTTTTTGGGCGTGCCGTAGGAATGCTTGCCAAAGACCCGAGCGTATTCGAGGAACTCGCCGCGCGCCACCATGGCGTCGAATTCCGCCGCTGACACAAAATCATAACATTTCCCGCTAGACTCCGTCGCGCGGCGCGGCCTGGTAGTACAGGAGATCGAAGGCATAGTCCCGGGGAGCTCCAGGATTTTTTGCACCAGGGTGGATTTGCCTGAGCCGGAAGGCCCCGAGACAATCAACAACAGCGGCACGCTCCCGGTCTCCGTGCTCATTCGATGTTTTGTACCTGTTCGCGCAGTTTTTCGATCTCCGCCTTGATCTCCAGGGCCAATCCGGTAATCGCCAGGGCCTCGCTTTCCACGCCGGGCGTTTTGGAAAGCATGGTGTTGGCTTCGCGATGCATTTCCTGCAGAAGAAAATCGAGCTTCTTGCCGAGCTCGCCCGCACCGTCCAACAGCTTTGTGAATTGCTGGAGGTGGCTGCGTAAGCGCTCCAATTCTTCGCTGACATCGCTGCGCTCTGCCAGCAGCGCCGCCTCTTGCGCCAACCGTGCCTGATCGATTGCCGTTCCACCAAGCAATTCTTTCAAACGTGTTTCCAGGCGACGTGCAAAAGCGGGACGCAACGAGGCTGCCAGCCCGCTCACCTGCTCGACCCGGCCGGCGATGCGTGCCACACGCTCGCGCAGCTCCGCGACGAGATGCTTGCCTTCCGCGCGGCGCATGTCATCCAATCTTGCGAGCGCTTCGCGAAGGCAAGTCTCAAGCGCTTTTCCCAGTTTTTCCTGATCTTCCTCTTCTTCCGGAACGGCGCCGTTGAGTCCGGCAATCACGCCGGGAAGGCGCAACAGAGAAACTACATCCAGTTTTCCCGCAGAGGGTGTCCCCTTCATCAGCGATTCTGCCGCGTGCAGATACGCTTGCGCAAGGTCCTTATTGACCTGAACGGGCGCGGCGGTTCCCGGCTCGGCATTGACGTAGATTTCCAAGTGGCCGCGATGAATGCGCTCGCGCACAATCTGGCGCAATCGCAAGTCATAAAGCTCAAAACCTTCGGGCAAGCGCAGCTTCAAATCGAGGAACCGGTGGTTCACGCTTTTGACCGTGACGCGAACGGCCCAGCCATATTTTTCATGGCGCGCCTGGGCATAACCGGTCATCGACAGGCACTCGGAATGCTTCGAATTTGTCGCGCGTTTTTCGCTCATGCGGTGTTCTCGGGCGATTCCAGGTTCGCAGGTGCGGCTTGTACAGTCGCAAGCATATCGTCATCAGCAAATTGCAAGTCGTGCAGCCGCGCATAGGTCCCGCCGCGAGCGATCAATTCGGCGTGGGTGCCGCTTTCGCGAATTTGGCCGTCTTCCAATACAAGGATTTTGTCCGCGCGCCGGATAGTCGAAAGGCGATGAGCAATCACAAAGGTGGTTCGGCCAATCATTAAATTGGAGAGCGCTTTCTGCACGTAGAGTTCGGACTCGGCGTCGAGTTCTGAAGTGGCTTCGTCAAGAATAAGGATCGGCGAATCTTTCAAAATGGCCCGCGCGATGGCGATCCGCTGCCGTTGTCCGCCGCTGAGCCGCGTCCCGCGCTCTCCAATAACTGTATCGTAGCCGTTTGGCAGGGCGAGAATAAAATCCTCGGCCAGGGCTGCTTGTGCGGCGGCGATGACCTTTTCCTTGGGAACGTCGGCAAGTCCGTAGCAAATGTTATTCCACACCGTGTCGTGGAAGAGGATGTTCTCCTGCGTCACCATCGAAATTTGCGAACGCAAAGAGCGCAGCGTGACCGAACGAATATCCACTCCGTCGATGCGAATCGCTCCCGAACTCACCTCGTAAAACCTGGGGATCAGATTAACGAGCGTCGTTTTTCCGGCGCCGCTGGAGCCGACTAGCGCTATCACCTCACCCCTGGCCGCGCAGAAATCGATACCGCAAAGAACGGGCGCCGAATCATAGGAAAAACTGACGTTTTCAAAGCGAATCTCGCGCGAAAACGCGGGGAGGGGTTGCGCACCGGGAGCGTCCTGCTCTTCCTCAACCAGATCAAGAAATTTGAAAACCTGAATCGTGGCACCTTCGGCTTGCTGGAATTGTTGATAAACGGAGCCCATGCGCTTGACCGGCTCATAGGATTTAAAGAGCGCCACGACAAACGCAAAGAACATGCCCAAAGTCATTTCCTGCAGCCGGATTTTGTCGCGGGCGTAAAGCAAGAGCAGCGCGATCACCACCGGCTGAAGCATGTCCATGAGCGGAGAACTGGCTACATAGGCGCGGACCCAGCGCATGGTCTCGCGAAGCAGCCGTTGCGCCGCCTTACGGAACTTTCGAATCTCAAACTCTTCCATCCCAAACGCTTTGACCACGCGATTTCCGCTCACGGTTTCCTGAAGAATTTGACTGAGTTCACCCAGTCGCGTCTGGCTATCTTGCACGGAGCGGCGGATCTTCTTTCCCAACTTTCCTACCGGCCACAGCACCAGCGGCAGAAACACCGCAGAGCCCAGCGCCATGACCCAATCGAGGCGAAGAAGCACGGCAACGAATACGATCAGCGCGAAACTCTGACGGAAGAGGTCGGCAAGGTATTCCGAAACGGCGAGCCGAGCGCGCTCCACGTCGTTGATTACCACCGACATCAGGCGGCCGGCCGGCTGGTGCTGGAAGAACCCGATGGGCTGGCGGATAAGCTTGGCGTAAATTTCATTGCGCAAATCGGTCACCGCGCGATGACCAACCGACTGAATGAGCGCGTTACCCAGGAACTCGGCAGTTGACTTGAACAGGAAAACAATCAACAGAGAGATAGAGACAACCGTCCAAACGTTGTGAATCCTTGGAGGAAAGAAATGATTCAGATAAACAGTTTTATGGAAGACCGGCATGGTGAACAGTGGAAGCGCGGAGTCGCTGGCAGCGGGATTCAGGACGCGATCGATAATCGGTACGATCAGGAAGACGATAAGGCCTTCCGCTAACGCCACCGCCGCAAGAAATATCACGCCCAAAATCACGCGGACAAGATACGGGCGGACATATCCGAGAAGGCGTTTTAATTGTGACGATAACAACATTTTGCTCCGCCAAAATTCGGATTCAGGCACCTGTTACGCTATTCGCGGTGTTGCGGCATGTCAAGTTGCCCAAGCCATTCGCAGGTGAAACGGTCAACGCAACACGCCGGCTACTTTTCGATGTCTCGGTGCACGACCTTCGCCGAATAGCCGCGCTTCGCTAACGCCTTTTGCACCGATTCCGCCAACATGACCGAACGATGCTTTCCCCCGGTGCAGCCAAAAGCAATGGTCAAATAGCTCTTGCCCTCCTGGATGTAGTGCGGAATCAAATAGGTGAGCAGACTCTCGATTCGGCGCAAGAATTCACCGGTTTGTGGGAACGAGCGGATGTACTGCCGTACTTTCGGGTCCGTGCCGTTGTACGGGCGCAGCCGGGGTACAAAATGCGGGTTGGGCAGAAAGCGCACGTCAAAAACCAAGTCCGCGTCGGAAGGAATGCCATAGCGGTAGCCGAAGCTGACTACCGAGACGAGCAGCGGGCGCCTGTCAGGATTTTTGAAGCGCGTAGTAACGAAATGACGGAGCTCGTGAACATTGAATTGGCTGGAGTCGATGACCACGTCAGCCAGCTTCCGGATCGGCTCCATCAACGCGCGCTCGTGGTTTAAGCTTTCGCGCACGGAATAATTTTTCCCGAGGGGATGTGGGCGGCGCGTCTCGCTATAGCGCCTCAGGAGCGCATCCTCGCTCGCTTCGATAAAGACCAGCGTAATCGGATGATCCTTTTTGAGATGCTTGAACAGTTCGGGCAACTTCTCGAGTTGTAAGCCTTCGCGCGCATCCACCAGCAGCGCCGCGCGCGCAAAATCGCCTTCGCCGGCGGCATGAAGTTCCGCGAAAATGGGGATGAGGTTTACCGGCAAGTTGTCCACGCAGTAGAAGCCCATGTCCTCAAAAGCCCGCAACACGGTGCTTTTCCCCGAGCCGGAAAGTCCCGTCAGAAGGACGAGTTGACGCGTGTCCCGTCGGGTTCGCGTGGGCGCCTTCACGGGCAAGCGGCTCAGCTCTTTACGCGGCGCTGATGAGTGCTGGGAATGCGCATATCCTCGCGGTATTTGGCCACAGTACGCCGGGTAACATGGATTCCGGCGTCGTCAAGCTTTTTGGCAATTTGTTCGTCGGTGAGCGGCTTGGAGGAATCCTCTTCCTCAATCATTTTCTTGACCAAGCGCTTCAAAGTCAGCAGCGACATGCCACTGCCTTCCGGTCCATTCACCGACTCGCTGAAAAAAGAGCGCAGCTCCAGAACGCCTTGCGGCGTGTGCGCGTATTTGCTGGCTACGGCGCGGCTTACTGTCGACGGGTGCACGCCAACTTCTTCCGCCACTTCCTTGATCATCATGGGCTTGAGCGCATCGGGACCTTGATCAAGGAATTCGCCCTGCCGCGCGATGATGGATTGGCAGACGCGCAGGATCGTGTGCTTGCGCTGCTCGATGTTTTTCATCAACTGCACGGCCGCGGTGAAGCGCTCTTTGACGTAGTTGCGCACGTCGCGGTCGGCAGCGTCTTTCACAAGCAAGCGACGGTAGGTGGGGCTCAAGCGCAACTGCGGCATATCGTCTTCGTTGAGGTACGCCTGCCACAGACCGTCTACCTTGCGGAAATAGACGTCGGGCTCGACCAAGCGCGGCTCCGCCTTGTTGTAACGCAGGCCCGGCCGCGGATCGAGCTTCTTGATGATGTCGATGGCGTGCTTCACGACTTCCACCGGGCGGTTCAATGCGCGCGCAATTTCCTTTAACTGGTTGGATTGAACTTGCTTGAGATGTTCGGAAACAATTTGCTGCGCCAGAGTATTCTGCGGATCGAATGCCTTCAATTGCAGCAGCAGGCATTCGCGCAAATCGCGCGCGCCCACGCCCATGGGATCGAATTCCTGAATTACCGCTAGTGCGTCGTCCAGGTCGTCCTGCGAATATTTCCCGTTCTCGGTGAGCTCCTCGGGGGAAGCCGTGAGATATCCGTTCTCATCCAGATTGCCGATGATATTTTCCGCGACCTGCCGCACGGAGTCGGAACAGATGGTCACGCTCAATTGCCACTGAAGATGATCGGTCAACCCGGTGGGAGAAGAGAGGAACTTTTCGAAGGAAGGTCTTTCGGAAACCTCGCGCTCTTGCGACTGGCCTCCGTCGCCGCCTGTATCCAAGTATTGGTTGAAAAAAGTGCCGACATCAAACTCGTCAAAGGGATTGGGTTCCGGCTTCTCCGGAACCTTTTCGGTTTCTTCCTTCAGAAAATTCTCGTCACTGTAATTGTCGGCTTGCGTAGGCTCTTCGCTTTGTTCCTCGAGCACCGGGTTGGCAATCATCTCTTGATTGATCATTTCCCTGAGCTCAAGGCGGTTCAACGCCAGCACGCTGACCATCTGGACGAGGCCGGGCGTCAGAATCTGCTTCTGCGCTACCTTGAGGTTGAGTTTGAGTCCCTGCCAAGCCATCTATGCGCTCGTCTCTTTGTTGCAGAAATCAGTTGAGCCGGAAATGATCGCCCAGATAAACGCGCCGAACTTCCGGATCGGCGCTCAGTTCTTCGGGGCGGCCTTTCCTAAATATTTTCCCATTTTTCAAGATATATGCGTGATCCGTTACGCTAAGAGTTTCTCGGACGTTATGATCGGTAATCAGCACACCAATCCCCGACTTCGCCAAATCCCGGATAATTTCCTGGAGATCCTTTACCGTTAGAGGGTCAATACCGGAAAAAGGCTCATCGAGGAGAATAAAGGATGGCTGCAGCGTGAGGGAACGGGCAATTTCGAGCCGGCGGCGCTCCCCGCCCGAAAGAGTATAAGCCTTGTTTGTTCTGACCGTTTCTAGCCCCATCTGCACCAACAACTCCTCTAAGCGATCCCGCTGCTGCTCGGGCGTAAGAGGGAGTGTCTCCAACACCCCGAGCAGATTCTCTTCACTCGTAAGTTGGCGAAAGACCGAGGGTTCTTGAGGAAGATAGCTGATGCCACTTCTGGCCCGGAGATACATGGGCAAGTCAGTGATTTCGTCGCCGTTCAGCAGTACGCGGCCGGAATCCGGCCGGGCGAGACCCACGAGAATATAAAACGTTGTCGTCTTTCCTGCGCCATTCGGGCCAAGCAGCCCGACGACTTCACCCTGACCGATCTCCAGTTCGACGTCGTCAACGACTTTGCGGCCACGGTAAGACTTGCTTAACTCGAGGGCCTGGAGCTTCAGCATACCTCGTCATTTCTCGACTCGGTGCTTCGTCAACGTCCGCGAACCTTTTTCTGAGTCCACAATGATCGTATCATCCGCTAAAAAGAAGGTCAATTGACGGCCCGTGGTGGTCCCTTCGGAAGCATCGAAAATCGTGGGATTTCCGCCAGTCATCACGAATTTCCCGTCCGCGGCGGAATATTCGCCGCGCTCTGCCGTAGCTTTTCTAGTTCCCTGCTGCACAATCACCCCCCCGGTAGCGATGCGCGGCTGATTTGTTCTGCACCGGCTGCAGCTCCCTGAGGAGCTGTGTTGGCTTTTTCACTGCGTGTGAAATAGAGGTCCATTTGCGGTGCCCGAATTTCCTGCTCGGCCGATTGCGCCACCACGTTCTTTTCCAGATGCGCACGGTTCTGCAATTCGTCATAAGTCAGGGTGCCAGCGGTAATGTGCCAGAGCCAGAGCTTTACCTTGTTGGGTGTCGGCTGTTGGACAGACAATGCCCGGGCAGGCGTTGCTCCTGGTCCGGGGCTCTGCGGAAATACCGCCCGAACATTTCCCGAAGCATTCAGGGTTTTGGTCTCGCGCAGCAGTTCAATCGAGTCCGCTTCCATTACCGAATCACCCTGCCACAGCCGCCCATGGCCCATATAAACAGCTCGGCCTGTCTTGGAGTTCGCGCGCAAGCTGTCCGCCGCGATGTTTGCGGGAACCGCTGCAAGGTGTAAAGCGCTCCCTTTCGAGGAAAAGTCGGTCGACCGTACCCCTCCTTCCGCGCGGATATCTCCCGAGCTTTGCGCAAAGGTAATCCGCCGCGCCCGCGTCTCGGTGGTAGCATCCCGCACGACCGCATTTCCCGCGAGCGTGGCCGTTCGCGCGGACCGGACAAACACGGCGCGGTCCGCCTGGCCGCTGCGGTCGTCTTCTTTGAGCTTTACGTCCCCTTGTAATTCCATTTGCGCCCAGCCGCCCGTCTCCAACAACTGCGCGCTACCCTTTTTTGCTGTCGCCGTCTGCACGGGCTTGCCCGGCAGAGTTCGCTCGGTTACGACGTTGCCGGATGCAAGGAGCTGATCCGCTTTGCCGTCGGACCCGAACTTCAGCTCCAGTTTGTCGGCGGTCAGTTTTGTTTGCGACGGTCCAGCTTCTGCCGCAGCTGAAGAGGTTGCGGGCGGTAACGCTGGATCGCTCCATTTCAGCGTTCCCCGCGCCAGCGTTTCGGCTCGTTCCGGAGCACTTCTCTCCCCGTTCCTGTGCTCGGCAAATTCCACAAGCAGCGCGCTGGTTTGCAGGGTCCTCGATTCTCCCGGTTTCTCCATCTTTGAAGCCAGCAGCACGTTCCCTCTCAGAATCAGATCTTTCGGCTGATTCGCTTTCGGCCACAGTTCCAAAGAAGCATTGTCAGCGCTGAACTCATCCGCATCTTTTCCGCTCTGCTCGGAACCCTTGACGCCACCGGCAGCCTCGATTTTGGTGAGCCAACCCTCGGTAGTGAAATTCGCTGTTACTGTTTCACCGCTCAAATGCGTAGCGCTATCTTTTCCGCGAGATTCCATCTCGGGCTTTTGCCCTTCAGCCGCCGTGGCCAGCAGCTTTTCCGCGTGGAACGCTTTGTCGAGGGCCAAGGTTATTTCTCCAGCCTTGAGCCGCGCAGAAGCCGTTTGTGCCTCTACCAACCCGCGTAGATGCACAACTCGTGAGTCGCGCTGGAAATCCGCGCTCTTTGCAGTGACACGCACTGGCTCGTGGACCGCCGCCCCGGTGTGCTTGTCCGTAGGTACGGCATTGGCAGGAGTCAGCAGGAAATTGACGTCCCGCAACAGCTGCACCGCGCCTTCTTGCGACTTGTACTCCACGCCAACCGCCTGTCCTTGGCCATGGGGAAAAACCAGATTGACCGGCTGGTCGGATTGCGCGATCCCCGTCGCATGGTTGAAGGTTACGCCGTGCGTTTCCACATGAACGATTTGCGCGGTCTTTCCTTTGTCTTGTTCGGCCCGCGCCGCATCCTCGGCGCTCTGCAGATTAAGTTCCACTTTGCCGCTGCAGACGATGCTCCAGGCATCCCTCTCGTACTGGCAACTTTTCGTGTGGATCGTATCGTGCCGCGCCCCAGTATTTCCAAAAATTGTGATGGTCACGTCTTCCATCAAGCTCGCCGGCTTGTCCTTAAAGTCCGTGGCTTTCAACGCTTCCACCGTGAAAACCTTCCGGTTGCCTACGACTTTCGAAAACGTTAGCCCGCTCGATAGCCGGGTAACGTCTTGCGGCGCCGGCGGCGGAGCCTTCTCCCTTTCCTGATGCGCCACCCACTTGCGTTCCAGGTACACGCCTACCGTAAGCAACGCCAGCAAGCATGCCGTAGCAGCCGACCAGCGAGCATATCTGGCCGCCTCGCTTCTCTTCATGCTTTCAGTTTAAGCAAAATTTCAGAGGTCTGTATACAAAGCTGCTTTGTCGGGTATTCCAGCGAAGCAGCGTCTTAAGACGGAATGTGAGATTTACGTTTTATTGTTGGCCTTCGATGCTGACGCACCAACCGGCCGGTAGCTGGAGCAGCGGCAATCGGGATAATTGCACTTGGCGGGGCCAGTGCGCTTGCGCTGAAAGATTCCCGCGTGGATGCTCTTGCCATGACCACATTTGCAGAGCTTGACCGAAGTCTGGGCACGCTTCATAACACCGAGATTCCTTTCTTTTAGTCGCGTTGCCGAGCCGGGAATGGACAGCATTGTACTTCGAGCTGCAGTCCTCCGTCGCGCCAAATTTGAACAGCAAACCCACCGGACATGGGCAAAGGGGGATGGGTAGTGGTGCGAAGAAGAATTATCCGGCCGATTCAGCGGTCGATATGTTGGGCAGGATCCCGATGTTTGCGGCTGCCACACTGTCTCGCTGGGTGTTTTTCACTAGGTACATGGCTTCATCGGCGAGATGCAGCAGGCCTTCCTTGGTGCGCGAATCCACGGGGTAGGAAGCCACGCCGAGGCTGGGTGTTAGTCGAATTTTCAACCCTTCCTTTTCCAGCCAGACGCTCTCGCGGATCAGTTTGTGCAACCGGCGCGCGACATTGATGGCGTTTTCTTTCGACGTTTGCGGCAGCAAGAGCACGAATTCGTCGCCACCGTACCGGAAAGCGAAATCAATTAGCCGGCAGTGTGCCTTTAAGGCATTCCCGATTTCGCCGAGCAACCGTGAGCCCACCAAGTGTCCATGCGTGTCGTTCACCAGCTTGAAGTGGTCCAAATCGATGAACACCAACGAAAACTCGTAGTTGTAGCGCTGCGAACGGTAAATCTCCGTTTCCAGGATGAAGCTCATGTGCCGCGCGTTGTAGAGCGAGGTGCAGTCGTCCCGGATGGTCAGGTCATGAATTTTCTTTACATGCCGCGCGTTTTCCAAGGCGATGGCGGCAAAGTCGGAAAGCGCTTCGAGCAGCTTCAGGTCGCGCGGATCAAACCCGTCGGGTCCGACGCAATTGATCAATTCAATTACGCCCAGGCAGGTATCGCGGAAACGAACGGGCACGGCAACGATAGATTGCGTCTCAGTTTTGGTCTTTTCGTCTACTTTGGAGAAAAACCGGGTGTCCTTGGAAGTATCGGGGACGACCACCGTTTCGCCGTGCTGCGCCACCCAGCCGGCAATGCCCTGCCCCATTCCGATGCGAACGTCTCTCAGCGCTTGCGAGGCTTTTCCAACGGCCAGCTCAAAATACAGTTCCTGTTTTTCTTCATCCAACAATAGCAGCGACCAATTATCCGGACGCAGGAATTCGTCGATCTTTTCCATGATCGTCCGGAGGACCTGATCGAGCTGCAGAGACGAGGTGAGCGCCTTCCCCAATTCCTGGAAGACCGCGACTTCCCCTTTTTCGCGTTCGGACGACGTCGCAACATTGCGCCGCCGCTCGACTGCCGGAAACTGGTTTACTTCTTCCACGCCTCGATACGCCTGCCCTTTGTGGTTTTGCAACCGCCCTTCATTTTCGCGATCGTGCACACAAACATGTTCCCGCCTGCAACCTAAGCCAGCTCAGGTCTCAAGAAACACAATTCCACCCCGTCCCCGCCTGAACGCAGTGATTCTTCCTCAGTATAGGCTCCTGTTAAAAAGAGACGCAATATGCTTGTGGTACAGGCGTAGCCATCTCGCCATCTTCCCCGGACCATTCAGGACGCTGGTCCCCTCCCTACCCAACTCATTCATACCCCAACTCATTCATTTGACAGTACCTTCTCGCGCCCCTATAGTCCGTCAAGGGCTCATGCGCTCGCCGCGCCGCACGCCCACTCTTGTTCAACGGAAGGATAGGTCGTTTCGATGGCCAGGGGAAAATTCGGAGAACGTTTGAAGCGCGAGCGGGAACTTCGGGAAGTTTCCCTGGACGAGCTAAGCAAAGCCACCCGCATCAGCAACCGCTTCCTGCAGGCCCTGGAAAATGAAGATTGGGCAAAGCTCCCTGGCGGCGTCTTTGGCCACGGTTTCGTGCGTAGTATTGCGCGGTACCTTGGCCTCTCTGAAGAGTCGCTTCTGGGCGAATACGACCTTGCTCGCGCCGAGAATCTCCCGCCTGCACCCAGCAAGCCGGTGGATCCAATTCCCTCTCCCCCCAAGTGGGTTCCGGTCGGGGCGCTTTTGGGCGGCCTGGTTTTCCTTGTTGCCGTTTTCTCCATAGCTAAATACGGATGGCATCGCACCTCTCACACCGCGAAGCAGTCTGCGGCGGCCACGGCTTCTTCCGCCAACCTGTCCCTCGAACTCTCCCTGTCGACTTCTGCGACCACGCATGTTCGGGTCATTGCGGATGACAAAGTCCTTCTCGACTCGGAGGTCTACGCAGGCGAAACTTTGCATTTCACGGCAAAACGCCAGTTTGACGTGAGCGCAACGAACTCCGCGGCGGTGTTGCTGCAATTGAACGGCCGGCCCATGCCGCCCCTCGGTTCGCCGGGAACCTTCGGTAGAATGGTATACAGCCAGAAGGATTTAAGGCAGACAAGCGGTGGAGACTCTAAGCCCTGAAGTTGTAGAAGATCTTCGGCATGGCCGCGCCACGCGTGAGCGAAAACTTGCTGTTTGCGCAGGTGGCGCGCATCTTCGGCCCGCGGACCGCGCAGAAATCCTTGCCGTTCTTGCTCATGACGCTGATGAAATGATCGCGGCGCGTGCGAGTGAAGCGACTCTGTCCCTGTCCCCCGAATCTTTCGTCGAAGCGATCAAGCGAGAGAACGCTCTGCCGGCCCTTTTTGCTTTTGCCGCGCGTCACCTGGCGGACAAGCCCGGTATCTGTGACGCCCTAATACAAAACAAAAATTGCGGCGCGGAGCATCTCCTTCACGCGGTGCGCCATCTCCCTGCTAGCGCCGTCCAAGTTCTGGCGGAGGAGCTCGACCGCGTCAGCGCCTCCCCCGCGCTCGCTGCGGCTCTTGAACAGTCCTCTTCACTAACCCCCGAACAGAAAAATCACCTTCGCGAACTTCACGGGCCGGGTCATCCTGTCGACGAAGCCGCGCTGGCGGACGCTGCAGCCGCGGTGGAACCCGACGCCGAGCGCCGGCAAACCTTGATCCAGCGCATCGCCAAAATGACCGTCGCCCAGCGCGTGCAATATGCCATTAAGGGCGGGGCTGACGCGCGCCGCACCTTGATCCGCGATCCCAATAAAGTTGTCCAGCGCTCCGTCCTTCAATCGCCGCGGCTTACCGACCAGGAAGTCGAAGCTTTCGCCGCCATGTCCAGCCTCACCGATGAAATTCTTCGCCTCATCGCCGGCAATCGCACGTTTCGCAAAAACTACGTCGTTGTACGCAACTTGATCAACAATCCTAAAACTCCCCTGGACGTGACTTTACACATGTTGCCTCTGCTGAACGCACAGGACCTCAAGCGTCTCACGACTAACAAGAACGTCCCCGAAACTCTGCGCACTACCGCTTTCAAGCTCCAGCGCACGCGCGCGGAGCAGAAAAAATAGCTCTTCTTCGCCAGGAAAGGCCATCCTCCCGGAATTGCGGCCGCCGAGCTACGTTGCTCCTCGCCGTTGCAAGTTTCCATCTAAGTGGCCTCAAGCACCTCTTCAGCCTACAATCGAAGAGAAATCAGGAGGCCTTCGGTGTCTTTCGCTCGACAACTTCGTCCCTCTTCCAGCTTCATGGTTGTCGCATCGCTGATTTTTTTAGTCGCGTTGGTATTCAGCTGGATCCCGGTTGGGATGGCCATCGGAGATGAAAAGAAATCCCCCGACCCTTGGGCCAGCTCGCAAACCATGCAGCCTGCCGAGCTTGCCAAAATGCTTACGGACAAGCATTCGTCGCTTCCCACTGTCGTTTTTGTTGGCTTTCGTTCGCTGTATGTTGGCGGGCATGTGCCGGATGCTTCTTTTCACGGCACCGCTTCCACCGAACAGGGACTCGCGGAATTGAAAGCCTGGTCGGCCACCCTTCCTCGCTCCACGGCTCTTGTGATTTATTGCGGCTGCTGCCCGTTTGACAAGTGTCCTAATATTCGCCCGGCGTACACCGCGCTGAACCGGATGGGCTTCAAGAAGCTTCGTGTGCTGGTGATCGAAACGAGCTTCGCCGTCGACTGGGCGGACAAGGGCTACCCCATGCAAAAAGGCATGTAGTTGGATTGAAGTTTCGGCTGAAGTTGCAAGTCGCCCGGGTTAGACCGCGAGCTGCGGGTGCTGCAGGTGAAATCCCGTCGCCTCTTGGTACGCCCGCGCAAACGCAAGTAATTCCGCTTCCCCATACAATTTCCCGAGGAAGGTCAGACTCGTCGGCGTTCCGGGCCCCCCGGCATTCTGAAAATCGCTGGGGTCCTCCGACGGCGGCTTTGGAGCATCCTCGCCGCGCACTCCATTGGGCAAAATCACGGAGGGATGACCCGTCAGATTGGTGATCACCAATTGCGGGCCGTCGCTCGTCGGCGCCACGATCACATCCAAGTCCTCAAACACCTTGGTCATCGCCTCCATCACCAGCTTTCGTGCGCGCGCCGCCTGGACGTACTCCACTGCGGGAATGAACCGTGCCGCACGAAATGTATTCGGCCAGTCATAATCTTTTTGCGAGGTCAGCAGCCTGTCTCTCCCCGTGCGCGTCAATTCATCAAACGCGGCCGCCGCTTCCGCCGTCAGCATTACGGTGATTGCACTGTACGGAAATTTCGGCAACTCGACGGGAAGCAGGTTCACGCCCATCTCGCGCAATTTTGCGAGCGCCGCGTCATTGTATTTTCGGTCGTATTCCGCTCTTGCCCGGGCGAATTCCTGCCGCTTCTTTTGTTCTTCGCGCTTCTTCTGCTCCTCGGGGATCTTCGGAGGTTCCTCTTTTTCTTCTCCCGGCGGTTCGGACTTGTGCTCGAAATCTGCTTTCAGATAGCCGACGCGCAGTTTCTTCCAGTCCAGATTCGCATCCCAGTTAAATGCCGCAGGTTGTACGCTCCGGTCTTTGCCGTCTCGTCCGTGAATCGCGTCCAGCACCAGCCCGCAATCTTCCACCGTCCGGCAAATCGGTCCCAGCTTGTCCATGCTCCAGGAAAGGGTCATCGCCCCGGTTCGTGGTACGAGCCCAAACGTCGGCCGCAATCCGGTGCATCCGCATCGCGTCGAAGGCGAGGAAATCGATCCCAGCGTCTCCGAGCCGATGCTGAACGCCACGCACCCCGCGGCCGTCGCGGAAGCCGGCCCCGCCGACGACCCGCTCGAGCCTTGTTTCGTGTTCCACGGATTCCGCGTCACTCCCCCAAACCATACGTCCCCTTGCGCCAGCGCGCCGAGGGTCAATTTCGCCACCAACACCGCGCCCGCATGGTCCAGACGTTTCACCACCGTCGCGTCTTCGTCAATCATCTGATTTTCGAATCCGCCTGCTCCCCACGTTGTGCGATAGCCTTTCGTCGCCAGCAAATCCTTTGCACCCCACGGCAAGCCGTGCAACGGCCCGCGATATTTTCCCGCGGCAATTTCCGCGTCAGCTTTTTTCGCCTGCGCCAGCGCGCGCTCTTCTGTTAGTGTCACCACAAACTTCAGCGTTGGGTCGTATTTCTTTAGCCGCTGCAAATACATTTGCGTCAGAGCTGCCGAAGAAACCTTTTCCCTTCGAACAAGTTCCGCCAGTTCTCTCACGCTCGCAAACGCCAGATCTTCCAGATTTTCAGGCGCTTCGGCCGCTCCATTCCGCGCCTCGGATATTCGTATTGGCCTTCGTTCAGTCTCAAATTTGATTCCCGGCAGGAGGGGATCAAACACTAGTGCCGGATCCACGGAGTTGGGGATGTGCAGCTTGTAAATCTCTTCGTAGCCCTTGGCGTGATCGTTCAGGTCCGCCAACATCATTTCCTTGTACTCATCCGCGATGGGCACGTCCGCGATGGCCGCGGCATTGTCGATCATCTCTTTCGTAATTTTCGTCACACCCTGAGCTTGCGCTTGCGCCCACAACACTCCGGGGAACAAAGTTCCTGCCAAGCCCAACCCCGAGCAGGTCTTCATGAAATTTCGCCGATCCACCATCGTCACCCTCCTCCTAACCACTCGCGCAAGCGCGCGTAACATATCACATCACACCTCTCTCTATCTGCTCGCGGCTCCTCCGTCAGCTCCTCTACGTGCCCTGTTGGCAGTTCTGCCTTTGCTGCGATGTTTCGATCCTGTACCATGCCCTCACCTTGAAAAGGAGCCGCAATGAAATTCTCCGCAAAGCTTTTTTTATTCTTGCCTCTCATCCTTTTGCCTATCGCTTTTCAGCACATGCCCACCGTCGAAGCTGGCGGTCCGCCCACCGGACAGGACACTCTGCTTAAAGCCGCTAACATCACTCCCAAACTTTTCCCGGAACACGTTTTCTTTCGAGGCCAAGTCGCTTCCGCCCAGCTTCGCAACACCGGCGATGTGCATTTCGCCGACGATCTTTACGTTCTGGCAGGCCTCGTGGACAGCTCCGGCTATTCGACGGCCATTAAAGAGAAATACCAAGGGTACTTGTTGAGCGAAGTGAATCTGGAAATTGGCGGGCAAACTTTGAAGCCCGGCGCTTACGGTTTCGGTTTTGTGGGAGGAAAATTCATGCTGATGGATCTTGCCGCCAATAACCTCATCGAAGCCCCGGGCCAGCGTGACGCCGAAATGAAGCGTCCCGTCCCCCTGCAAGTCACCTTCTCTTCCGCCGCCGGGAGCTTCCGCCTCTATGTGGGCCGCGACTTCATCGAATTCCGCCGCACCCGGTAAGTGCGAGTCTCACCGCAAAAGAAAGAGCCCGGGCCAATTTCTCCATCAGCCCGGGCTTTTTGTTCTAAAGTTTTTCAGCCTGGAGCGCTCCATGGGCGTCCCTCGGCGAACTTACCCTCAATCTTTGTCAAACTTCAGGCAGATTTCCAGTTGTCGGATCGCTTCATCGGTCGCTTTCAGCGCTTCCACACGATGCCCTCCGAAATCATGCGCGGCATGCTCCATGTGCTCCTTCGCGCGGCGCAAGGCGCCGAGCGCTTCGCGAATTTGCGGATGCGGCTCCGCCGGAGTGGCCGCGGGCGGCGTCGCCGGCAAGGCGTTCGCCGCAGGAGTTGCTGGAACATTCGTCTTGTATGGTGAGGCAGGCGTGATGGAAAGCAAACGCTAGAACAAAAGATGCAACCGCCAAAAGAGCGACCATTCTTACTTTCATGAACCACTCCTCCTTGTCCGGATTGCGCCTCGGACCGCCGTGATTTGCCTCCATCCCCGTCTGCATGACTTTCGCACGCACTCAACGCTGGAGAGCGATTGCCGTGCGCGCCAAATGGAGGCGAAAACGCATTTCTCAGGTGCTGAACTCTCCCGAATTCTATCTTTTTTAAAGCATCTTCAGGTGCGCCCAAGGGAATAATTTTCGTTTGCCGCGCAAAAGTGACTCCCCTTCTTCTGCCTTGCTTCGCCCCTTGTGGGTGCTCCAATTTCTCTTTTCCTTTGCATCAGATCCCGGCGCGTCATACCATACCGCCACTTTCCTCTACAAAACTTTCAGGAAGGAGATCCCTCATGCACATGCACAGCTTGAATTGGCTTGCCATTCTGGTAGCCGCACTCGCTTCCATGATTCTCGGCTTGCTTTGGTATTCGCCTCTGCTCTTCGCCAAAGCCTGGGCTCGCGAAATGGGCTACGACCTGAACGACAAAGCCAAAATGGACGAAATGCGCAAAAGCGCCCGCCCGGCTTACCTTGGTTCCTTCGTTGCTGCTCTGATTGCCGCCTTCACGCTCGCACTCATTCTTCACGGAATGCGCGCGGAGTCTCTGCATTTCGGCCTGATGGCCAGCTTCCACATCTGGCTCGGCTTCGTTGCCACGGTGCAATTCACTGGCGCGCTTTTCGCGAGGCAAAGCATGAAACTGTTCGCTATCAATACCGGCTACCAGCTTGTCTGTTATCTCCTTATGGGTTCCATCTTCGTCCTGTGGAAATAGCGAACGTCGCCATCCAATCGGCAAACCGGCACCTTTAGGTCGCGAAGAGTTTGTGCGTTATGCGGGGCGAGACCGCCACTCAATAACTGGCATGCAGAGGTGGTCGACTTCAGGAATCGCACATCCGTGTTCTGGCAGGCCACGATTCAGCTGCTTTTGCAACTCGGTGTCCCCTCACATCCGGCCGAGAGAGCGCGGGACCTGCGGGCGTCATGCGAATGGCGAATACAAATCTACGGGTTGCAATCACCAAGGCAAATGGTGAACCAGGAACTCCGAGGGCGGCTCTTCCTTCCAGAAGAGCCGGCCCTCAGACCTTGCGCTTACTGCTGCGAACTGGGCGCATTGGCTGCCGAGGCGTTGGCGGTGCCGCCGATGGCGTCGCCGTTGACGACGAGTTCGACGCGGCGATTGCGCTGGCGGCCCTCCGCTGTGTCGTTCGCGGCGGCCGGCTGCGTCTTGCCAAAACCGCGGGCCGTAATCGAGGAAGCGGGAACGCCCTGGTCAGCAAGAAAATCGCGCACGGAGCCGGCGCGACGCTCGGAAAGCGTCTGGTTGAATTCATCGCTGCCGACGCTATCGGTGTGACCCTCAATCTGCATGGTCAAACCCGGGTGGGCAAGCATGACGCCGGAGATTTTTGCCAGCTTTTCGCGAGCGCCGGGCTTGAGCGTGTAGCTGCCAGTGTCAAAGAGTACGTCGGACATGTTCACGATGAGGCCGCGAGCCGTGTCGCGTGTTTGCAAAATGGAGTTCAATTGTGCGAGAAGCTGCGCGCGAAGCTGTGCCTTTTCCGCTTCGGCTTGGGCAGCAGCCTGGCGCGCTTTCTCGGCGTCCGCCTGGGCGGCAGCTTTGTCGCGAGCGGCTTGTTCGGCCGCGGCTTGGGCGTCAGCCTTTTCTTTCGCAGCTTGTTGCGCTTCGGCTTCGGCGGCTTGCTGCTGCACTAACGCGGCAGCGCGAGCCTGGTCCGCTTCCTGCTTCTGGCGCGCGGCTTCGGCAGCGGCCTCCTCCGCTTCCTGCTTCATGCGCAAAGCTTCCGCTTGTGCAGCTTCCGCCTGCTTGCGAGCTTGTTCAGCTTCAAGGCGGCCCTGCGCTTCGGCGGCGGCATCGGCGCGCGCTTTCGCTTCGCGTTCTTCCGCAGCTTTTTTGTCCGCGGCAATCTTGGCCTGCGCGTCTTCCTCGGCCTTTTGCTTCACAGCCATGACGCGCGCTTCTTCGGCGGTGATCACAACTTCACGAGCGGCGGCTTCAACGGCTTTTTTATCGCTCTTGCGGGCATAGGTTTCTTCCGCGGTGCGGAGCTGTTGTTCGGCCTTTGCGACGGTGGAAGCGGCGTATTTATCGGCCAAAGCGATGTGCGCGATGCGCACCGCGTTGCGCGCTTCGAATAACTCAAGCGGCGTCTTGCGGTCAATGCCGAAGATCGCGTTCTCAATTTTGGTGTTCAAGGAGGAATAGATGCCGCGACCGAGAAGCTCGTAGCTGGCGGAAATATTCTCAACCTTGCTGACGGACGTGTTGACGATATTTTCAAGAACGACAGTGTTGCCGGGCTGCGTCACGGCAAAATACGGCTCCGCGGTGACGATCATGCCGAAGGTCTGCATGTCGGTGATAGCTTTCACTTCGCCAGCGCCATTCTTGAGCACCACTTCACCCAGATTGACGGCGCGGCCTTCCGGAGAGACGGCCCATAACACATAGGTGAGATATTCGAGGCCAAATTTCGTGGCTTCGTCCACTCTCAGGAATTTCGCTTCAATCTCGACGCGGTTGCCTTTGTTCTGCACTTTGGCTTCACCGCTGGCTCCGGACATTAACTCTGTGCCTTGAAAATCGATCTTGGCGGCGCCACCGGAACGGCGATAATTCATCGCCATGGTGGTGCGGGAAACATTCTTGGCGGGCGCGGCCGCTGGATAATTTGACGTCGTCTGAGCACGGGCGGGCGCTTGGTACGCCGTGCCTAGCGCCAGGCAAGCGCCAAAAATCCCTGTAATGGTGAGTAGAGCTGGTGAGATTCTCACGTTAATCCCCTTTCGCCACAACGGGCGAGACTTTACGGCGAGCCTCCTTTTTTACGAGCAGGTGGCTGGGCCGGGTTAAAGGTTGGCGACATGCCGCGCTGTGGAAAACCTTTGACATTCCCCGAGGCGAGGTATGTCGTTTCTTATCTACAGGCTAACAGAGAGAAAATTAGGCGGAAGGACTCTAGAGAAGTTCCTTGCGCAAACAATTACGCTGGCCGAAAGGGCAAGGAGGCCAGGGATGCAGCCTCGAACTCGAAGCGCCCAAAACAGACGCCTGCCCGACGATAGGCTAAGATCTTGTCTTTTCAACAGGTTACGGCACGACTCGAACAGACGCGCGAAAGCCGCTGCTGGTCTGGCGTCTGCCTTTTGGGGAGAAAGTTTGCTCTCATCCGCCTATTACCATTTGCGGTCGGATCCTCAGCGTTTTCCAAACCCGATTCCACTGATGCAAATCACGCTCATCTCCGTGCGGTCGAATTTCAGCCGCACGGCGCTGAGCTTCCCCGGTTCAAATTCCCTCTTGCGGTCCGCCGCCCGAAAATCCGCCAGCGGCACGCGCACGGTCTGAAACACCGGTTCCCAATCTTTTTCGTACCCTTTCTCGTCGATGTCGAGTTTTGTAAATCTTTCCTTAAACGGCGGCGGAATCGCAATGAATCTGCTGACCGGCGCGCTCGTCGATGCTCCGTCCGTCGTCAGCAGTTCTATCGTAAAATCCGGCGACTCCCGCTGTTTCTTCTCGGACTTCGCTTCTTCTTTCTTTTTCTCTTCCTTCTCTTTTTTCTTTTCTGCTTCCGTCTGCTTCCCTGGAAGAGAGGCGTCTTCATCCATCGTCGCAACCGAAAGCTCGATCGTCGACTCTTCGCCCAATTGCCACTTCGCGGCGGCCCCTGCGGGCAGAGTTAGCGTATACCTTGCTGCCGGCGCTCCTTTCGCGCGCTTCCATCCGAGAAATACGCCGTTGTAATCGCGATCACCCTCCCGCCACGGAATGCGCCCTTCGCGCCACACCGACAAGTTCTCTCCCGCGATGCTTCCGCCGGCCGCGGTCGTCGTGGTGAGATCCGCGTCTTCGCTGAACGAAGCCAGCGGCACGAACGACGCATCCTGATACCGGTTCACGTACAGGGTGTCCGGCAACCACTCGCGCCCAACTCGCCAATCCTCAAAAAGCGGAAGATATTCGCGCCGATCGTGCAGGGTTGCTTCCAAAAACGCCGAAATATACGTCTTCGAAATGCGACGCTGCTCTTCACCCGGCATCAACGGTTTCAAATTCAAAAGCCAGCTCAGCGGCTCTCCCGCGTCCGTCCTCCCCCATACCGTGATTCGCGCGATAAGCGTAAATCTCCGCCTTAAACCACGGTCCGGGCCGGGTGAACTTCACGTGGTCCCACTGCCGGCTGCCCAGGAACGACGAAACATCCGCGTCGTGCGCGCCTTGCAATGTCAGGTAGCTCACATCCGAAATCCACCGGTCCTGTTCGGCAGGTCTGTATTGGCCATCCGCTGGCGCAATCGCCACCACTGCTTTGATTGCGAACCCGTAATCGAATTTGATGTTTGCGTCATCCGGGTAATATTTGATGCCATTGAACGCCGCCGCCGTCGCCGCTGCTTCTCCTCCGCGCGAATGACCCATCAGCGCGATGCGCGACAGGTCCACCTTTCCCCGAAAAGGATTGCCCGCGGCCTGATTCCATTCCTTCCACAATTTCAAATGCTCCAACAGCAACCAGCCTCGTATCGCGCTGCCGGGCTTCAAAGGCGGGTCATGAAATAAGCCGCCATTGATGAAGTTTTCGTCGATCGAAGCAAGAATGAATCCGCGGCTCGCCAGTAACTCCCCCAAGTACGCGTACCCTGAATCAGAGAAATCCGCCAAGTTGTGATTCCCGTGCACGATCAGCACCAGAGGAAAAGGACCTGGTCCCTCGGGATACCACACCCGCGCGTTCAGCGGCAGTTTGTCGACGTCAAACCCCCAATATTTCTTCCGTGCCCAGCGCCTCCATCCTTTGAAATCCTTGAAAAAATCAGACGCGTCCACCGTGTGCGTTTTGATCGCCACACTTGCGCCGTATTCGGCCCTGCGAATGTCGTTGCCCACTCCATAAAGGAGTTTTTGCACGTGATACGGTCCATTGGCACTCGGATTCTCCGCCGCCAGCTTCGCTGGCATCGATTCCGCCGGCGGCTTCCACGCTATGATCTTGTCCATCGAGCCTGCATGCGCTAAGAGCCACAGGAAATACACATTGCCGGCTATTCCGCCGAGGAATAGCCGGGAAACGAGAATTTTCTTGCTTAATGCCGCTTGCGCAAATCCCCCAGCAACGAACGTTGCAATCGTCGCGCCCAACACTCCTTCCACCACTCCCACCACAATGGCTATAGGAATTCCCAGGATAGGAGGCCCCCACAACATCATCACTACCGCGCACGAGCCAACAATCATTCCCGTGGCGAGCCGCGGCAGCTTCCGCAAAATCGTCAGCAAAAGCATCACGGCAAGCACGACCAAAGGAATGCACAGCGCCGCAAACAGAATCGCAAACGCAAAATCGAAAGCGTAGCCGAATCCAGTTCGCAGATACAGCCCGCCAATCACCACGGTTGCTGCAGCCGCCGCAAGCGCGCCCCACACCGCCCCGCGCCGCACCTCCGGCCCTGGACGAATCAAAGCCCAATTCTTCACCCACCAAACCTTGATCCGCAGCCACATATCTTGCCCGCGCGTCCACAGAGACATGTCACCCTCCATCCCGACAATACGTTTCGACCGGTTCCGAGGTTCAGAAAAAGATCAGGACCCTTACTTAAGTCACCTCGCGCGGTCCATGGAATAGAACGACACCACTCGCTGCTGTACCGCGGCCACAGCGGCCCGAAGGTCGGTTTTGTGGCTGCGGATTATAGAGGATTTTTACGGCGTCGGGGATGGCAGAGGACCAAGCAAATGAGCAGGGCACTCCGCAAGCGGATGAATCGGACTGCGGAGCGCCCGGAAGAAAGAGTAGCATCCCGCTAATTGAGAGAGTTTAGCGTATTGCTGCCATCATCCACGAAGAGCACGCCGCGCTCGGGGGCGAACGTCACGCCAAATAATGTTCCATTTCCCGGAGGCGGTCCTCCCGTGTTGTCCAGCAGAACGGTTGCTATCTACTTGCCTCCTGGAGTGATTTCCGTAATGAACCCGTCGTCCCCGTTCACCACGAGAATATGCCCGTTGGGCGCAACGGTAAGGCCGAGCGGATCATTCAAACTACCGCCGCTGGAAACCGTCAGGCCCGTGCCCGCCGAATGCCTGCGCCGCAGTGGATTGAAAATGGCGCCAATGCGGTTGTTGAGGCTGTCCGCTATGTAAAGCACACAGCCATCCCCTTCCTCCTCACAGCCCGGGCTTAAACCGACTCCAGTAGGGCCAATCACTAATGCCGCAGGGTCCGTGCGCTCGGAAAACCCGGAGCCAATCTCGGTGATCGATTGGATTTGCGGCATCCGTGTTTCAGACACAGCAAGATCGATTCGCAAAATTGTTCCTTGATTGACGACGGCGCCATTGGCCCAACCGTTCCGTTCAAAACGTTTGTCAGGAAAAGATGCGCTCCTCCCTCGTCTTCCAGGGAAGTCATATCCCACGGACCGTTGATCGAGGCGCCCGCGAAGGTTTCCACCACCTTTCCCGAATTGTCCAAAACGAGCAGGCACCCCGCTTGCGCCGTCGCCGAAGTGCCGTCGGAGGTAGGCAAGCTGCCGACAATCACCCACCCGCTGCGCAGCACGGTGAGCGCCGTGGTCAGGCCGACTCCGCCGGGGCACGGCCCGGGCAGCTTCGTGGCAGCAATTTGCGCGAACTGCGAGAGCGTACCGTCGGGCGCAATGTCCACAATCGTCGTACCCGTACCTTGCTGGTTGGCCATGTTGTTGAAATTGCTGATCAGGATGTGACCGGCCTGAAGATTACCCACGCTGCGTTGGACTTCCACGATGCCGTAAGGATTGATGTCCCCGTTCGAGGGGACCGTCGAGCTAATTACGTTGATGTCGTTGAGCTGCTTGAGAATGGGGCTGGAATCGCCCGCGGAAGCAGCCGCCGCTCCCCCCATTAAAGCCAGGACAGCCACTTCAACAAAGAGTTGGAAGGACTTTCTCCTGCACATGACAGGCTCCTTTGCGGACATTTGCAAGCCGAGGTGGCTCTAGATACCTCACCGACCACCGTTGAGCACACACCGTTGGACAGCACCTGCTAAAACCCTTTTCTGCAAAAAATATTCCCAAAAGCAGTCGAAGTCGCGAGGATTCAACATTTGGAAGGAGACTGGCGCAGGAAACACGAGAATTCGTGCAACGGTGCAGCAAAACACCTGAGAAAAAGAGGCCACGCTCTCCCACTTTTGGAAGAGCGTGGCCGGAATTTGGAAAGTTCGCTACGAAGAATCAACTCTTGCCCGCAGCCGCGGCCTTGGCCATTTTCGCTGCATACTCTTTCGAGCGCTTCTCCATTTCGGCCGGCGCGACATCCTCCACGTGCTGCGCGAGTCCCCACTGATGGCCGAAAGGATCGGTGATTTTGCCGTAGCGGTCGCCCCAGAACTGATTCTCGAGCGGCATATCTACCTTTGCGCCCGCTGATACCGCACGATTGAAAGCGGCATCCACATTTTCCAAATAAAGGAAGATGCCGCAGGCGTTCTTGACTCCCGGCGTCGGCGCGCTGTTCATGCCGGGAAACTCGTCGGAAAGAAAGACGTGAGAATCGCCGATCTTAATTTCCGCGTGGCCAATTTTGCCGTCGGGGCCAGCCATCCGCATGATCTCGGTGGCCCCAAAAACAGATTTGTAAAAATCAATCGCCTTCGCTGAGCTCTTGCAAGTCAGATACGGCGTAACGGAATGATACCCTTCAGGAATTGCACGGATGGGACTCATAATTTCCTCCTAGAAGATTTTTTGAAACGCGCGCATAGAAACGGCAGGGAGCTGGGGCTCGGTAGAGCCATGCGCAAAGGAGGTCATACTCCTGTGCACAGGTCGTGTCAACGGGGAAAAATCAACAACACACGAATGCCCATGTGAACAAAGGATGGGATTGACATTGACGGAATGTCTGATCAAGCTTCGGAGCCCGTATAGATTGACGAGTGCGGAAGCGAAGGAGAGAATGCGCGGTGGGGCGATTGCTGAATTGGGCGCAAGGACGAAGCGGGGAGCGGGAAGGAGAGAACATGCGGTACGACTTCCTGGTCGAAACGTACGAGACCGAGCGCATCAAGGTGCTCAGCGTGTGGAGCGAATTTCGCGACGAAGACTTGCCGGTGCGGCCCAATGCAAAAGATCCGCGCGGGCGCAGCGTGCGCGAGCAGATGGTGCATCAGTGCGTGAGCGAGAATTTGTGGTTCATGAACATGCTGGGAATCGACGTGGGCACGCTGCCGCTTCCAAAAATCGAGACGCGGCTGGAATTCCTTGAGCGCTACGCGGAAGACAGCGGAAAGCGGCTGGCGGCGCTCGGAACGAAAGACGAATCCTGGTGGGAATCGGAAACAAAATTCTTTGACGTGCAGCGCTCGCGCGCCTGGGTGATGGTCAGGCGAGTCGCGCACACGGCGCATCATCGCGGCCAGCAGATGGCCATGCTTCGCATGCTGGGACGCGATTTGCACAGCAACTACGGTCCGACCGCGGACACCGGCGGGCTGATGCAGAATCATGCACCCACGATTTATGCTTACGACGGCGTCGACGCGCTGCTCGCTGGAGAAGCAGCAGGAGGCAAGAAAAGGAAGCTTCCCGGCACTGGCGGGAAAGCCGTCACCGAACGTCCGTAGGCTAGGCAACAGATTTCGAGACCGGGCGTCTAATCGAACCAGCGGACAAATGGGGCGATCCCATAAGAGCAAGTTCAACTTGGAACTGTGAGAGGTTTTGCGAATGCGATCGAAGATCATTTTCTGGTTTGCGGCTAGCTTATTGACGACGGCGGATTTGCCAGCACAAGTGACGCACGGGCAAAAACCAAAACTGCCTGCGCCGTTTGCGACAAATTCCGCGGGCAATGGACCGGACCGAGAGAAGCCGCCGGCGGGATTTCTTCCCACGGTGCCCGCGAGATTCAAAGTGAACCTATATGCGGGAGGCTTCAAGAGGCCCCGTTTTCTGACGGTCGCACCGAACGGAGATATTTTTCTCGCCGATACGACCGGGTCCGGCCAAATCATCGTGCTGCACAGCGGAAAAAACACGAGCGTTGCGCCGGAGCGCGAAGTATTTGTCGACGGGATGAACCGGCCGTTCGGTATCGCGTTTTATGACGACTACGTGTACGTCGGCAACATGAACGAACTGGTGCGCTTCAAGTACGATCCGAAAACTTCGAAGCGGCTGGGAGAAAAAGAGCATTCGATGAGGTTGCCGCCGGGTGGACACGATACGCGCACCGTGGTTGTCGCGCCGGATGGGAAGCACTTGTTCATCGCGGTTGGTTCAGCCTCGAACATCGGCACGGGCGAGCCAGGGATTCGCGCGGCGGTGACCCTTTGCGATCCTGACGGAAAGAATGCGCGGCAGTATGCGACGGGGCTGCGGAATCCCGTAGGGCTGGCGTTTGAGCCGGTGACGGGAAAGCTCTGGACCAGCGTCAACGAGCGGGACGAACTGGGCGACGACTTGCCGCCGGATTATTTCACTTCGTTGAAGGACGGCGGATTTTACGGCTGGCCGTACAGCTACATCGGCGACAATATCGATCCGCGGGTGAAGCAGGAGCATCCCGAATTGGTGAAGCGCGCGATGATTCCTGACGTGCTACTGGGCGCGCACGTGGCGCCGCTGCAATTCGCGTTTTATACCGGAAAGCAATTTCCGGAGAGCTATTGGGGTGGCGCGTTCATTGCCGAGCATGGCTCGTGGAATCGTGCGACGCGCTCGGGATACCAAGTAGCGTTTGTGGCGTTCAAGAACGGCGAACCGTCGGCGGATCCGGTGCCGTTCCTCACGGGGTTTGTACCCAATCCCGGCGGACCAGACGTATGGGGACGGCCCGTGGGCGTGGCGGTCGCGCCGGATGGAGCGCTGCTGGTCTCGGACGACGGCGCAAACGCCGTGTATCGCGTCTCCCTAGCGAAGTAAAGCAGCCGGAGTGGAGGGAAGAGAAACCTGCGGGGGAGAGGACTAAGGTTTTCTGTCGCCCGAGAATTTCGCCGTTGCGGCACTTTGGCCCTCTACCGGTGAGTTGTCCCGAGTCAAATAGAAGAGGAAGGGGGTGATTTGCAAGGGCATCTTCTCGCTTTCCGCCATGTAGCCCACTGGCTTGTACTTGAGCATGCGCAAGTGGTCATTCCACGGGTCGACCTTGATGCGCCCTCCGGGCGGTAGCGCCGCGATGGCGTTGGCCCTCGGCTTCTCAGCGGACTCTGCGGACAACGCGCTCGAGGCAACGGTCCAGTCTCTAGGAACTCTGTCTCCCAAGTGCGGACTTATCAGTTCGGGGATCTCCTTCGAGCGGGTCTTGAGCGCCTCGAGGAAACGGCGCGCGGTGCCCAACTGCTCCCGATAGGGGGAGTTGGCCAGCAGTTCAAACCCCCTTTTGGTTCGCAGCTTGTTCCTCTTCCGGGGTATGGCCAAAGTCAAAGTGGCGGAACGTCTCCTTCTCGTCGAACTTCAGACTGTCGAAGAATCCAAATTCGGAGTCTATGGGATGCGCCAGCAGGATGTGACTGTTACCGGCGTGGGACCCTCCATTAGCTGGGGCTTTTTTGTCGAGCGAGCAGATGTACCTGCGTTCTTACATTGAGGGATGCTTTAGAATTGCGGCCAGGGCGCGGAGGCGCGATGAGTCTGCCAGGCTGGTCGCGGTGGAGGCGCTCTTTGCAAGCGCGGGCGCCAGGGTCTCTAACTTCGCGACCTTGCTTTTGTTCAGGTGCGCACCCTCGGCGCTTTGGATGGCGTTGCGCAGGGAGGCGATTTGTTCCGCCGGCAAGGCCTGCGAGCGCTCCAATTGATCGAGGTATGCTTTGGCCACCACCAAGTTTGCGGGCCACACGATTTTTTGCTGATTCTGGACATTCTCCTCAGACACGTGAACCGTTTTTGCCGCGTCGATTTCGTTTTGCGTGAGGAATTTGGTCGGCGTGAACTCGAAGACGTCCAGGCCGCGGGCAATCTCCGAAGCGTAGATGTAGCCGTTGTACCAATAGGCCGACCAATCGCCGCCGAGCACGAGCATCTTCGGGTCGATGGGCCCGCGGTCGAAGTAGGCAATTTCGAAGGGATGCTCCGGATCGGTGAAATCCATGACGGAGACCCCGCCCTGATACCAGGCTTGCACTTCGATATCGCGGCCGGGAACGGGGACCAGCGAGCCGTTATGAGCCACGCAGTTTTCTGTGTCGCCCTGCGCGGCGGGCATTTTGTAGTAGCTTGCGAAGCTCAGCTTGTCGTCCTTCAGCCGGAAGATGGCGTCGGCGCCCCACTTGTTGGGATCGTTCGCGCGGCAGCGCGCTCCCAAGCCGCCGCCCCACTCGTCGGTGAAGACGACTTTGCTGCCGTCGTTTGAGAACGAAGCAGAGTGCCAGTAGGAATAGTTCGGATCGTTGACGGCATCCAAGCGCTTCGGATGCACGGGATCTTTGACGTCGAGGATGATGCCGTTTCCGGAGCAGGCGCCCGCTGCCAGGCCAATCGCCGAGTACACGGTGATGTCATGGCACTGGTCGGTGTCACGCGGCTTCTCCGCGCCTTTTTTGCCGTGCGTGCCGCCATTATTCAGGCCGTTCATTGCCCCGGTACGCGGATCGATGAAGATGCGAGGATTGGACACAATCTTCGCATCTTGCGGCGCAGCCAGCGGAACCTTGATTACGTCAATACGGAACAGCGCGGTATTTGGATCCTTATCCGGTTTTTCGCCGGAGCAGCCGGGAAGTTCTTCCGGCTGGCGAACGAAGGAGGTGCCGGAGACGTAGATGTAAACGTTGTCTTTATCGTTCGGATCTAAAACGAGAGTGTGTGTATGCGAACCGCGGCAGGTCTGCACGGCGGCGACTTGCTTGGGGTTGCGGATGTCGGAAACGTCAAAGATACGCACGCCTCGGAAACGCTCTTTTTGCGCCGCCGGAATGTGTTCCTTTTTTTCTTTTGGCTTGTCCTTGTCTGCCTCCTGGTCTGCGGGTGGCGGAGCCTCGGGCGGGAATCCTTGAACGCCGCAATCGAGCCGGCCATTCGGCATCTCGACGGACATGAACATCAGATTTTTGTAGACCGAGACGTCGCCCTGCCCACCGGGGCAGACCATCGAGGCCAGCAGCTTGGCGTTCGCAGGGTCAGAGATGTCAAAAATATTCATGCCATAAAAATTTCCCTGGAAGAGATGGCTGCCCTGGAAGGCAAGGTCGGAGTTCGCGAAACCCAACTGCGCGATGGCCAAATGCATCTCTTTTGGAATCTTTGAGGCGATGTTGCCAATGCCGAGCTGACTGATGGCTTTCTCCACTTTCGGATCATCGGGACCGGAGGCGCCGAGTTGAAAGGCATCGGGCTTCTTGAGCAGCCGCAGATGCTTGAGGCCCATCGCGGCTTCGCCGGCGTCGGACAGTCCGGGCGCGAGCGTCGCGCGGGGATCGTTTGGATCTGAGCCGGTCATGCCTGGGGGCAGGGCCGGAGCCGGCTCGGGAGCAAAGGGATTCGCATCCTCCTTGTCATCGTCCTTCTGTTTGTCGGCATCCACCTTCGTCGCCTTGTCTTTATCGGCGGATTGCTGCGCTGAAGGCGTGGCGGGCGTTTGTGCTTGCGCCCGGGCATGGGCGCGGCTCACGCCGAAGCACAGAAACAGCGCGGCTACCAGGAGACTAAAAACAACATCACAAAGAGCAGTATTGGCCACTTTGTTCATCGTTTCTCCTCATTCGTTTCTTCTGGCGACTTTTTCTCCAGCATACCTTCCATGATCCTGATCTCGGCCCGTTGCCCCGTGTCCACATCCGTCGCAAAGTTGAAAAGTTCGGCATCCTGCCCCGCGCCCGCGGTGTCGAACAAATTCTTGACCATAGTGAGCGCGCCATTGTGGTGCTGTACCATCCCGGTGAGAAACAAGCGGTCGAACTCGGTGGCATTTGCTTTGCGCAGCGCTTCCATTTGTTCCGGTGTGAGCATGCCGGGCATAAGATGCGCTGCCCCGTGCGACCTATTGGACATGTTCATGCCGTGCGTTGCGGCCATTCCGGTGGAAGAACTTGACATGGAAATGGGCTCTCCGCGAGCTGCGAGCCAGCGCTGCATAAACTTGATTTCGTCCGACTGCGAGCGGCTGATGCGCGCCCCCAGTGTACGCAACTCCTTGTTCTCGGTGTGCGAAGCGATCAGCGCGGTCATCTCGACAGCCTGGGCATGATGCATGATCATCTCTTGCATGAACTCAACATCGGCTTGCGAGAGCGGCGGCAGCGTGCCCTTGGTCGAGGGGGGCAGTGTTTTGGTGGGCTTGCCTGGCGCGCCCGGCTGCACGACAACCGGCTTCATGGAATCCGCCTGGTGCGCACGCGCAACCAGGCAGACGAGGACCGCAAAAGCAAGGAAACCTGTCAGACGGAGAAATGCGGCTGTCACCTTCACCGGAGGCGCAGCATAGACCAAGAGTGCGGGCAATAGCAATGCGTAGAATGGAGGGGAAGCGGCTATTCCTTTTTTGTGCCGTCGTCCAAAGCGCTTTGCAAGCAGTCGATCGCCTCTTTGATTTGTTCCACGCCGTCAACCGCGAACGCGCGGCTGCCCATGAAGATCAAGGCGCTCGAAAGCACCTTGCGGGCATCCCGGAGAAGCCGCTCTTTGAGGACATCTCGGCGCGTGCACGCGAGATGGCAAAAGGTGAGGCCTAGTTCCAGCCGGGCCAGGAGGGCAGCCAGTTCAGGTTGGCGGTTCCGGTCGCGCATCGGCCTTGCCACTTCCTTCAGAGATTCGCACTCGAGGAGGAGGCACTGGGCAGCGAGAAGCACATCTGTAACGATAGCTTGCACCTGAGGCGGAGTAAGACCAAGACTCTGATTCAATTGGCGCGCACGCGCGTTGGCTTGGTGAGAAAGGCGCCAAAGCGTCTGTCGACGCTCAGCCCCGGAAGGCCGACAACAGCCCTAGCGAGGACGGCCTGGTTCCCCGAGAGCATTGCCGTGAAAGCTATTTGCGATGCCATGGCACAGGTTCGAAGAGCGCTGCCTAACAGCGCAAGCGTACTAGTCTCGGACAATTTTAATCAACGGACCGCGGCGATATGAATACTAGTATCTAAGGGGCTAATCAAGCCGTGGGCTTGGTGGGCCAGGCGATTTGGCCGCCGTGGTGGAGGGCCAAGTTGGCGATTTGGCCAGCGCGCGCCGCAGAGACGCCAGTTTCGACCGGAGCGTTTGGCTCTTTGCGGGAGCGCACGCAATCAAAAAAGTTTTGCATGTGGTCGATGGTGCCGTCGCGAAAACTATCGGCCCGCATGACCGGATTTTCCCTGCCGGATACGCCTTCATGATAAACGCCGAAGCCGCTGCGGTTGATCTTCAGCGTGGCGTCGGTGCCGCGGAACTCGAGGCCGCCATCGTCAATGGAGGAGGCCATCATGCCTTCGTAGACGACATCGAATCCGGGATAGCGGAAGGCGGCTTGCACCGTGTCGGGGCAATCCCATTGCTGGAAGATGGATTTATCGCCGAGCATGAGCGCGTTGTTCGGCTGATCCGATTTCATGGCCCAGTGCGCGACGTCGATCCAATGGGTGAAGAGATCGGTCATGGCGCCGCCGCCAAAGTTCCAGAACCAGCGCCAGCGGTAGAATTTTTCTTCGCTGAAGGGCTGATCGGGAGCGTTGCCGAGCCACTGCTTCCAATCGAGCGCCTGGACGTCGACGGCTTTGTGCTCGCGCCACGCGAGATAGTTCTGCCACCAATACGTCCGGACCTGCGGGACGCGGCCGAGGCTGCCGCCCTGGATGAGATCTACGGCATCGCGGAAGTGGCTCCAGCTGCGCTGCTGCATTCCGCATTGCAGGATTTGTTTGCTGAAACGGACGGCGCGGGTCAGCGTGGCGCCTTCCTCGATGGTGTGGGTGACGGGCTTTTCGAGGTAGACGTCTTTGCTGGCGGCGATGGCGTCGGCGGCCATGCGGACGTGCCAATGGTCGGGCGAGGCGATGATGACCGCGTCGAGCTTCTGGTCAAGAAGCTCGCGGTAATCCGTGTGAATGGTAGGGAGGCCTTTGAAACGTTCTTTTATGGCATCGCGGCGAGGTCCATAGACGTCGCACGCAGCGGCGAGTTGGCAGCCCCCGACTCTGTCGGCGGCATTGAGGAGATCATTCATGCGGCCACCGGTGCCGATCGCTCCGATGCGAAGAGTATCGTTGGCGCCGAGGACGCGGGTGGATGCAAGGGCAGTGAGCCCACTAGCGACGAGGAAAGTGCGGCGATCCAGTTTGTGTGTCATGGCGAGCCCCATCTTAGCGAGTTGGGAGGGATGAGAAAAGCGGCGGGATAGAGTTTCGCGGCACAGAAAGAACCGGTGACTGGTGACTCGTGGGTCCGCGACGTTACGACCCTAGGTGGGAATCCAGCGAGGGTGGTTGGTGAACAGGCCGTTGACGAAGCCGACGTCATAACAAACGAAAATTCCGAAACACAAACTGACGAGGCCTGAACCCAGGACGAGGCCGCGATTGAGCCAGCCAAAGCGGTGGCCCGCGAAAGAAAAAGGCAGGGCCAGGGCGGCGGTGATCAGCATCATGCCGGCGATGGTGCCAATCCCGAAAATCAGCAAATAAAGGAGCGCCCACTTCGGTTCGCGAATCGTGCTTAAGACCAGAAGTGCGACGGCGGCGGAGCCCGCCAAGCCATGCACGATGCCGACGAGCAGCGGACGCAAGGCGTGAAAGAGGCCGAGGCGCAAAGACGTCCCGCTCCGGGTGAACCAGCGCGGAGCGCTTAGGCTGTCGCCGTGATGGTGCTCGGTTCCGGAGTGAGAATGCCAGTGAAAATGCAAGTGGTGATCATGCTCGTGAATGTGGGAATGTGTTGCGGTGACGGGAGCATGCGCGGGAGAAAACCTTTCGCTGAGCCATTGCATGATTCCGGTGAGATTGAGAACGCCGAGCAAAATGAGCATTAGGCCCACAGAAAATTCCATGGTCAAGCCGGCGCGAGGCGGGATGACGACACCGAAAAGAATGATGGCGCTGCCGACGAGGGCAATCGTCAGCGTGTGGCCGCAGCCCCAGAAGACACCGATTAATCCAGCTTTCAGGATGGAACGCTCGCGGCTGACGATGGTCGAAACCGCGATGACGTGGTCGGGATCGGTGGCGTGGCGCATCCCGAGAAGAAAACCGATCGCGAGAATGGCGAGTCCGCTGGTCATTTGCGAATGCGTGGTCGCGCACCTGATGAATTGAACGCCTGCAAATTCAAAGCAGCAGCATACCTGAGGTCCAAGAAATCTTGTGCAGGAAAAAAGTAGAGGCGCGATTGAAAAAGCTCATTCGCCGCGGAGGATGCGCACGAGCTCCGTAGCAGCGTGGGGGAGGCGTGCGCCACGGCGCGTGACCAGATAAACGTGGCGCGGGATATTGAGCTGGCGAATCTTCACTTCTTTCATCCAGCCGTGTTCGATTTCCCATTGCACGCACATGCGCGGGACGATGGCCACGCCCATACCCATCTGCACGAAGCGCTTGATGCTCTCGATGGTGGGCATTTCGATGGGCATGTTGAGCGCAGCGCGGTGGCGGGCGAACAACTCGATAACGCGGCGGCGAAACGGCGACTCGACGATGTGGGCAATGAAGGTTTCGCTGGCAAGTTCGGAGACGTCGACATCCCGCTTTTTTGCAAGGGTGTGTTTGGGAGGCACCACCAGCGTCAGCTCGTCCTTCAAAATTTCCGTGGCTTGAAGCTGCGGATCGCGCGGCACGAAAGAAATGGCGCCCAGGTCAAGCCGATAGTTCAAGACTTCGTGCGGAATGTCGCGGGAGAACATGCGGTGAACGCGCACCTGAATGCCGGGGTGCAATTCGCGAAATTTGGCCAGGGCAGGCAGAAGCGCGTGAATCGAGCTTTCGTTCACGCCGAGAGAAAGCTCGCCGCGGTTGAGCCCTTCGAGTTCCGTGAGGCCTTTCTTAACCTCGTCACGAAGATTGATTAAGCGTTCGGCGTACTCGCGCAGGACAGCGCCAGCGTCGGTCAGGCGGACAGGACGCGCCCCGCGGACAAACAGCGGCTGGCCGAGAGAGTCCTCAAGCTTGCGAATGGCCAAGCTGACGGCCGGCTGCGTGCGATAGAGACGCTCGGCCGCACGGGAGAAGCTGCCTTCCTTCGCAACTGTCAGAAAAACTTGGAGTTCCGCAAGATCCACGAGTCAGCCAAACTCCCGGCAAGCGACGAGGAGGCCTGCCAAGGGGCGCGAGAGCGCGCCCCCACCGTGCTAGGAACCCTGGTAGTATAAGGCAATTTTATCAAATGCAGAAAAAAGATAAATTAGACTACCAGGAGGGCCACATGCCTTAATTAGGGGATGGGGGACGGTATGGACACGGTACACATCTTCGACACGACGTTACGTGACGGCGAGCAGTCGCCGGGCTTTTCGATGAATACGAACGAAAAGCTGCGGATGGCCCGCCAGCTTGCGGCGTTGAACGTGGACGTGATCGAAGCGGGTTTCCCGATCGCCTCGCGAGGCGACCTGGAAGCCGTGCAAATGGTGGCAAAGGAAGTCCGCGACGTGCCGATTGCGGCGCTGGCACGCGCGAAAAAAGAGGATGTGCGCGCGGCGCTCGAAGCGCTGGAGCCGGCGGCAGCCCCAAGATTGCACGTTTTTCTGGCCACTTCCGATTTGCACCTGCGCGTGAAGCTGAATATGACCCGCGAACAGGCGCTCGAAGCCATCGCGGCGATGATCCGCTACGGGCGGCAACATGTGGAGGTGGTGGAATTTTCGGCAGAAGACGCGGGGCGGACGGATATCAATTTCCTATGCGAGGTTTGCCGCGTGGCGGTGGAGGCGGGTGCAACGGTATTGAACCTGCCGGATACCGTGGGGTACGCGATACCGGAAGAATACGGCGCGATGTTCACGAAAGTGCGTGAATTTCTAGGCGACCCGGACGGAATCACGCTGAGCGCGCACGATCTTGGCTTGGCGGTAGCGAATTCGCTGGCGGCGGTACGCGCGGGCGTACGGCAGATTGAGTGTACGGTCAACGGCATTGGCGAGCGGGCAGGAAACGCTTCGCTAGAAGAAGTGGTGGTTGCGCTCGCGGTGCGCAAAGAGAACTTTGGCGTGACAACCGGCATTCGATTGGATCAGCTCTTCCCTGCCAGCCGGCTGCTCACGGAAATTACGGGAGCGCAAGTGGCTCCGAACAAGGCAGTGGTGGGAGCGAATGCGTTTGCGCACGAAGCGGGCATTCACCAGGATGGAATCATCAAGAACCCGCTGACGTACGAAATCATTTCACCGCAAACCGTGGGCGTGCCCAACCGCTCGCTGGTGGTGGGCAAGCACTCGGGCCGCCATGCCTTGCGCATGACGCTGAAGGATTTGGGTTATGAAGCGAGCGATACGGAACTTGCTGAGATTTACCGGCGGGTGACCACGCTGGCCGACCAATCAAAGCAAGTACGCGCGCGCGACATCATTGGCATCGCACACGAAGTGATCCGCCGGCGCCCCGCGGCCATGACAGCGCAACCGTCCTCCGTTGCCTGATTCACTCGCGGAAGCAGAGCTTGCCAAGCGGCAAGCCTGAATTGAGCTAGAGTTTTCCACAAGCCTGAGGCGACGCAGGATTGTACGAATTCGGGGATTACCATGAAGAAGAAGATCGTTTTGCTCCCAGGAGACGGCATCGGACCGGAAGTCACGCGGGCCGCGGCCACCGTTTTGCGGGAAACGGCTAACGAGTTTGCTCACGATTTTGAGTTTATGGAGCTTCCGTTGGGTGGCGCAGCCATTGACGCCATCGGGACACCCCTTCCTAACCAGACGCTGGATGCCTGCCGGAAAGCCGACGCCGTGTTTCTGGGCGCGGTGGGCGGGCCGAAGTGGGATGCGCTGCCGGTCGGGAAGCGGCCGGAGAGCGGGCTGCTTGGATTGCGCAAGGGCATGGGGCTTTACGTCAACCTGCGGCCGGTGAAGCTGATTGAGCCGCTGCGCGGGTTTTCGCCTTTGAAGCAGGAACGGCTGGGCGATCTCGACCTGGAAATCGTGCGCGAACTTTCCGGAGGAATGTACTTCGGAGAGCGCGGGAGCGTTGCAGAAAATGGCGTGGAGCGGGCCTGGGACACAGAGTCGTATTCGACGCCGGAGATCGAGCGGATTGCAGCGTTTGCGTATACCAGAGCGGAGAGCCGCACGCAGCGGCTCTGCTCGGTGGACAAGGCCAACGTGCTGACGAGTTCGCAGCTTTGGCGGCGAACGGTGACCGCCATGAATGCGGTCTATCCTTCCGTGAAGCTCGAACACATGTACGTGGACAATGCGGCGATGCAATTGACGCTGAAGCCGTCACAATTTGACGTGATGCTCTCTAGCAACATGTTCGGAGACATTTTGAGCGACGCGGCGGCCGCGCTGGTCGGGTCAATCGGGCTGATTCCCTCGGCGAGTTTTGGCGATGCAGCGCCGCTGTTCGAACCAATTCACGGCTCCGCGCCTTCCCTAGTGGGAACGGACAGCGCCAACCCGATCGGGTCGATTCTCAGCGCCACGATGATGCTGCGAGATGCCTTTGGGCTTTCGCTCGAGGCGGATTGGGTGGAGCAATCGCTGACGCGGGTGCTCTCTGCAGGCTATCGCACGCCGGATATTGCCGAACCAAAGTCACGAATAGTCGGCGGGTCGGTGTTTACGGAAATCCTGAGGGAAGAGATGCAGCGGACGTTCGAACACGCCGAACGATACGGGTGGGGTGTCTAGTCGCCGCCCTACCGAGTTTTCGCAAAATAATTGAGAGAAGCGAGCTACTTTGAAGGGTGAACTGCTCACCGCGGGACCCCGCATGTAACAAATCTTCGCCTAATCTTGCGGGAAGGCCTTGACGGTGCTACCTTTACCTTTCCCTAGCAGCCTACCGGTCAGAGAACCGGGGCAATTTCAGGGTGCGCAGATGGCACGGGCTGCGATTCCGACCTAGAACCTTGATTGCAAGAATGAGAACCGTCGCAATCTATCGCGTTTTCAAAGAAACTTGGGCGGAACGGGCCGGTCTGGGCAAGTCATGTTGAAACGATGACAAACCCTCTTTCCAAATCGGGACATATGGTTCTTTCCACGACGGACCGAAAAACCAGCTATTGGCGCGTGGAGGGTTTTCTGCTGGAACTGGGCGCCATGCGGCCGGTCGGCTTCTTCACTTGGAACGCTCGAAGCTTTTCCGAGCGCTGGGCGCGGCGTGCCGGAATGGCGGCGATGGCGCTGGCTCGGCCGTTTGCTTACGCGGCAAGCCGGACGTTCGCCACGCGGTTTTTGCATTTGTTGCTGCGAGGAGTGAGCCGAGATCGCTTGGATCTACTGGGCGAAGAGTATTTTCACTATGTTTTGAAACCGCAACTGCGCGGACAGGCCGTGGAAAAGATCGTTGCGGCGGTGCGGCAAGGAGATCGGGTCGTATTGGTCGGGCAACTTTTAGAAAACGTTCTTCGCCCCCTGGCACACCATCTTGGCGCGGCGGCATTTCTCGCAAACCGGCTGGAATACCGCGACGGTAGGGCGACCGGTCGTTTGCTGGACCCCGTGGTGCGTCCGCGAGGGCCTTTCGCTTGGCTGGCGAGCAATCCCCCGGACGGGCGGATTACCAAAGAAAAGCTTTTGACGCAACTGGGCTGGTCGCAAAGGCCCGGGCTTTTGGTCAGCGGGATTCAGCTGACGGCCCGGCCGAAGACTCCGATCAAGAAGCCGGTGGCGGTTTTTGGAGAAGCACCACGCGTCGAGAATTTATCGGTACGCGAAGCGCTGGCAAGCCGACACATCCTGCTGATTGGCGTCACCGGCTTCATCGCCAAGGTCTGGCTTGTTGATTTGCTTGAAAAGATCCCGAACATCGGCAAGATCACGCTGCTGATCCGGCGCAACCGCACGACTTCGGCGCAACGGCGATTCGAGAAAATGGTCGAGGAATCGCCGGCGTTTGATTCCTTGCACGAGCGTTACGGACGGAAACTTGGCACTCTTTTGAGAGAAACAGTGGAGGTCGTTGAGGGCGACGTGAGCCTGCCCGGGCTGAACCTAGATGAAGCCACGCAAGCGCGGCTCCAAAAGTCGCTGGACTTGATCGTAAACAGCGCCGGCCTGACGGATTTTAATCCGGATTTGCGCGACGCGCTTTCCTCGAACGTGGATTCCACGCTTCATTTGCTGGGGTTCCTGCGGAAATGCAAGCACGCGGGCCTGATGCATCTTTCGACTTGTTATGTGGTGGGCATGCGCGACGGGCGCGTCAGCGAGCAGTTGGAAGACAATTACAATCCCAAAAGGGACCCGCGATTCGATGCGGAAAACGAAATTGCTTCGCTGCGCGAGAGGGTTCGCCGCATCGAAGCACGCGCCGAGGGTCCTGAGTTGGACAAAGCGCTTCGCCGGCAAGCTCTGGGACGAGGAGGGGACGAAGCTGCGGCTCCGGTCGCGGAACTCGAGGGCGTTCTTCGGCGCAACCGCGCGCGCTGGGTACGCAATCGGCTCACACACGTGGGCATGCGCCGCGCCCAACACCTAGGCTGGCCCAACACTTACACCTTCACCAAGAGCCTGGGGGAGTCGATTCTGGCGCGGCATGGCAAAGACCTTCCGATTGCCATTGTGCGGCCATCGATCGTGGAGAGTTCCGAGCGCTCGCCGTTTACCGGATGGAACGAAGGAATCAATACCTCGGGGCCGCTATCCTACCTGCTCGGGACGAATTTCCGCCAGCTTCCCTCGAATGTGCAGAAATGCCTAGACGTCATTCCCGTGGACATGGTGTGCCGCGGGATGACGCTGATTGCTTCGGCGGTGAGCCTGAGGCGGCACGCGCGATTGTATCAGCTCGCAACTTCAGCGATTAATCCGGTGAACATGGGGCGCAGTATTGAATTGACGGGACTCGCGCACCGGAAGCATTACCGCAGTGCACAAAGTATTGAGAACTGGCTAAAGGTAAAGTTCGAGACCATTCCCGTATCAAAGCAGCGCTACGAGCGACTTTCGATTCCCATGCAGAAGGCCGTAGTGTCAGGGATTAATCGAGTAGCCGCGACGCTGCGGTTGAAGAAAGCGCCGTTCGCCAAGGCGGAACGCGAGCTGATTCGCGCGGAAAAGCTCATCGGGCTTTACGAACCTTTCATTCTGCACAACGAGCATGTCTTCGAGTGCGAGAACGCGCGGCTGCTTTCGGCGGCGCTGCCCGCCGAGGAGCGGGAGCTTTTCGATTTTACGCCGGAAGCGGTCGACTGGTGGGATTACTGGATTAACGTGCACATCCCCGCGTTGCGCCGCTGGTGTTACCCCCTAATGGAAGGCCGGCCGCTGGAATCGCGCGAGCCACGCGCACTCGACTGGAACGGGAACGACCAGCCGGTGGAGCAAGAGGCTCTTTCCAAAGCGGCGCCGTCGTCCGACTGATATGGCGATCTTCGTGACCGGTTCGACCGGCTATCTAGGCGGCTACGTGGTCGCGGGGCTCCTCTCCGGATCCCGCGACAAGCTGAATCTGCTGGTCCGCGCGAAAACGGAACAAGAAGCGCGCGAACGGCTCTGGACTTGCCTACAATTGCATTTCGGCTTTCCAGAATTCCTCGAATATCTCGAGAAGCGCATCTGTATTTTCGGCGGCGATTTGACCAGTGAACGCTTTGGGTTGTTCGATGAAGATTACCATGCGTTGGTCGATACGACGGATTCGGTGGTTCATTGCGCGGCTTCGCTGAACCGCAAATCGGAAAAGCAATGCTTGAACGTGAACTTGCGAGGCACGCTGGAAGTGATTCAACTGGCGCGGCGCGCGCAGAACCGCCACGGTTTGCGCCGCTATTCGCACGTTTCCACGGTGGCGGTCGCGGGGAAAAGAAAAGACGAAGTGGTAACGGAAGACAGTGCAATCGATTGGGAACGGTCAGACTACGACCCTTATGCGCGCACAAAAAAGTTTTGCGAATACATGGCGAACCGCCTGCTCCCCGACGTGCACAAGACGATTTTCCGCCCCGCCATCGTGCTGGGAGATAGCCGTCGCCCGGAGACTTCGCAATTCGATATGGTGAAGGCGGTGCACTTCCTGGCCCAGATGCCGGTGCTTCCGCTGAGGCCTGAAGATAGAATCGACATCGTTCCTGCGAACTACGTCGGCAAGGCGGTGGCAACTATCCATCAGAAAGATCAGCCCGCGCATGGCATCTATCAGTTGTCGTCCGGCAGGAGCGCGCAAACCTACGCGGAACTTACCGATGCGCTCGCGCGAGCGGGCGGAATGCGGAAGCCTTTGTTCTGGCCGTGGTTGGGCGGGCCGTTTTCGCGAACGGTGAATTGGGCGGCGAGTCGCGGCGGCGCTATCGGGTCTGCCGCTTCCCTGCTGAAGGTGTTCTGGCCCTATTTGGATTGGAACACGGTGTTCGATAATTCGCGCGTTGTCGCGGAACTAGGCGAGGCGCCGGCGAAATTTTCAACCTATGCGGCGGGGCTTTTGAAATTTTGCCGTGACAATCATTTTCGTTATCCGGCAAAGCCCTGGCCTACCCAGGCAAGCGTGGCGAGGACCGTGGGGAGGGCAAGCGCATGACGGACTTTCTTCTCGTTGCGTGGGTCAGCGCGCTCATCGAGCTGCGGCACTTTTGCTGGATGCTCGGTCGCGGCAAGCCGTGGACCCCGGGCGAAAAGCTGAAACTGCTCTTTGCGGGCTACAACGGGACGCGCAACACCGGCAGCGACGTGCGGGTGCAGGAAATGCTGCGGCAGGTCCGGCACATTCTTGGGACGCCGAATGTCGAGCTCAGCGTGATGACGCAGAATTTCGCGCACAGCAAAGGCTATTTTGAAGGCACGCGGCAGGTCCATCTGCCCGATGTTTTCCCGCCTTTTCTGTTTCGCGAAGTGCGGCAGAATCACGGCGTGATTGCATGCGAAGGCTCGATGTTCAAAAGCAAGTTTGCCAACGCGCTAACGACGATGATGATCGGTTCGCTGGGGTTGGCTTCCGCGGAAAACAAACTTTCCATTGGCTATGGCGGCGAGGCGGGGCACATGGACGGCATTGTGCAAGCTATGTGCGAGCGCTATGTCAAGGATTCACTGGTCATCACGCGCAATGTGGAATCGCAACAGCTTTTGAGTTCGCTCGGAATTCCCACGGAACTTGGCACGGACACCGCCTGGACATTTGAGCCGCATCCACCGGAATATGCACGAAAAGCTTTGCGCGAAGCAGGCTGGGACGAAAAGACGGGAATTTTGGCTTTGTGCCCGATCCATCCCTACATCTGGCCCGTGCAGGCATCCATTGCAAAGTACGTCGCGCGCGCGACGACCGGAGCTTATAAACACAGCCAATACCGCACCGTTTATTTCTTCCAGTCCGGAGAAAGGAAATACGAGCGCTACATCTCTGGTTTTGCCAAAGCGACGCAAGCTTTCTTGCAGCGGCATCACGTATTTCCGATTCTGGTAGCCATGGAGCGCCTGGACGCCGATGCCTGCCGCAAAATCGCCGCGCGGATTCCTGGCACACCAATCTTCACTTCCGACGACTACGACATGTTCCAGCTCGTTTCGATTTTACGCGCGTGTTCGTACATGGTTTCTTCGCGGTATCACGGCATCGTAACGTGCATGCCAAGCCTGGTGGCATCGGCGGGTGTGACCATGGACGAGCGTATCCGCAACCTGATACGCGAGCGGGGCCACCAACATCTTTTGCTTTCGGTAGATGAGCCCGAACTCGAATCGAAGCTGCTGCAGGTCATGGAAACTCTGCTGAAGGAAGCAGAAAGCGTTCGCGAGGGCATCGGGCGGACCGTGGTGCGCAATCTCAAGGTGATGGCGCGCATGGGAACGCTCCTGGAAAACGCCGTGCATCGCCAGTATCCGGACTTCCCTATTCGCAGCGGCGTGCTTTCCTGGGAAGATTACCTTCCGCCGCTGAACAAAAACCTGCTTCACCTCCTGGAACGCTATGACTCGTCTGCGGCCACGCTTGCGGCGGCCCACTGACTTTCATGCCAACTTTTCTTGAAACTATTTTCGCGCAGTTGAAAAAGGCAGGCGCCCGCGTCGTCCTGCGGGAGATTCACGGCGAGCAGTTTGAGAGCATGACCGGAGCCGCATTGCTTCAACAGGTTCAGCAGGCGCGAGCGTTTCTGCGCAATTCTGGCATCCAGCCTGGGGACCGCTGCGCGTTGCTAGCGCCCAATTCCATCGCCTGGGTGGCGATGGATCTCGCGATGATGGCGGAAGGCGCGATTGTCGTGCCGCTGTACTCACGTCAAGCGCGCGGTGAGCTTGCCGGAATGATGAAAGATTGCCAGCCGAGGCTGCTCTTTGTTAGCGATGCCGCACTTGGGGAAGCGGTTGCGCAGGTCTGGCGTGAAGCTCCGCCGCGAGTCAGTGTGGAACGGGCGGTGGGAACAAATGCATCCGCGGCTGACATTTTCGACCCGCCTATTTCGCGCGCAGACGCCGATATCGTCACCATCATCTACACGTCTGGAACTTCCGGCGAGCCGAAGGGCGTATGCCTCAATGTGGGGAATCTCAACTACATGCTCGGGCAAACCACGGAACGCCTGGAGCAACTGATGTCCGCCACGGGCGCTGAAGGCCCCGACCGCGTGTTTCACTATTTGCCTTTTAATTTCGCGGCGTCGTGGCTGCTTTTGCTTTCCTGCCTCACGCGCGAAACGACGCTGACGCTTTCCACCGACCTGAATAAACTTGCGGATGAAATTCGCCTGTCCTCGCCGAATTACTTCTTGAATGTGCCCACGCTGCTTGAGCGCGTGCGGCGGGGCGTTGAAGAAGCCCTTGCCAAACGTGCCGCGCCGGTCCGAGGGCTCTTCGAAAAGTCGCGCACGGCGTGGCAGCGGATAGACGGCCGGCATGCTAGCGCGACGGACAGACTCTGGCTGTGGCTCGCAAAGAAATTCCTCTTCAGCAAAATCAAGAAGCGCTTTGGCCGCGATTTGCGCGCGCTCATCTGCGGTTCGGCTCCGCTTGCTTCGGAGACACAACGGTTTTTCCAAATGCTGGGACTTCCGGTCTTACAGGCTTACGGACTTACGGAGACCACGGGCATCTGCACGATGGACGATCCGCGGGAAGCTGCTGAACCTGGTTACGTCGGAGCCACAATTCCTGGAATTGAAATGAAGATTGACGAGAACGAAGAAATAATCACTCGCGGGCCGCACATCTTTCCCGGCTATTGGAACCGCGCCGAAGAAACAGCGCGCGTGCAGCGGGATGGGTGGTTCCACACTGGCGATCTGGGTGAAAGGAATGGTCGCGGAAAGTGGCGCATCCGCGGGCGGATCAAGAACCTGATCGTACTGAATTCGGGACATAAGGTTGCACCGGAACCGCTGGAAGAAAAAATTGCGCGGCTCGTCCCCACGGCGCAGCAGTTTATGATTGTCGGAAACGGTCGCGGGTATCTTTGCGCGTTGATTGCTGGAACCGCGGAAGCTTCTGCCGTTCAGGCGGCGCTCGATGAAGTGAATCGGGAACTGCCGCATTATCGCCAGATCCGGAATTTCAAACTGATTGGCAATGCATTTACAGCGGAAAGCGGGCTGCTTACCGCCAACGGCAAACTGCGGCGGGATGCGGTTAACGTGCGCTACGCCACAGAAATCAAGGCCATGTACGAAGACAGAAAAGAACGCGAAGTCGCGAGCAGGCACGCGTGAAAAGCTTCAAGGGCAAAACGCTGCGCTGGGAGTGGCGCGATGGAAGTGTCGAGCTAACGCTCGATCATGAGCCGGCCAATGAAATTGGCACGGCCATGCTCGAGGAGCTGGAAATCTTTGTTAGCGCCTTTGGCGCGGTGGCCTGTGAAACCTCCTCATGCATTATTTCTAGCGCGCGCAAGTCCGTTTTTTCCGCAGGCGGGGATCTGCGCGAACTATACCATCAAGCTATTTCGGTTCCTGAAAAAGAACGCTTGGAAGGAATTCGCAGCTTCTTGAAACGCATTCATGCGGTCATGAACGCGATCGATGCGGCCCCACTTGTCACGATCGCTGCGGTTCATGGGGCCTGCCTTGGCGGCGGGCTGGAACTCGCTCTCGCCTGCGACATCATCATCGCTGACAAAATGGCGCGTTTTGCGTTTCCGGAGCTGCGATTAGGATTCATACCTGGCTTTGGCGGCGTTCCGCGTTTGAAACGCGACCTAGGCAATGCAGTCGTGCGCGATCTGTTGTTTACCGGCCGCACGATCAATGCAGCCCGTGCCCATGCCGTCGGCTTGGTGGCGCAACTGACTGGAGAAGGCGAAGCGCTTCGCGTCGCACGGTCTACCGCCTTGCAAGTAGCGAAATATGATCCGGTGGCGCGCGCGGCGGCCAAGGAGTTCATGAAGCCGATTCCACATGAAGAGTTGCAGCGAGAAATTGACATTTTCTGCGAACTTTTCACGCGCCCGGAAGTCATGACCGCCCTGAAAAAGTTTGCAGAAGACCCCGGCCCCATGCCCTATCTGCCTTGAGACAGGTTATCCCGAGTCGGCTTGCGGAATTTTAATTCTTTTGAGGAGAGTGTTAGATTTAGCTTCTTATGCGGACTTTGGAACAAACGACTCAAGAAGTCCTCGATCTGGCGGCGAAACATTTTCAATTGCCAGCGGGTTCGCTCGCGCCGGAAGACGACTTCTTTAAGAAGCTGGGCATCGATAGCCTGCAAACGCTGGAAATGCTTTCGCGCCTGGAAAATCATTTCGGTATCGAATTGCCTGATTACGAAGTCCAGGGGGTGAGCAACTTCAAGACCCTGGCTGAGCGCATCCAGTCCCGCCTGTAATGCTGGATCTTTCCCAATACCAATCGGTCGGCGCGGCGTTGAAGGACGCGCTGGACCGCTTTGCGAGCGAAGTGTGCTTGATTGAGGCCGACCGCGAGCGCGAAAAAGAACGTCTGACGTATCGCGATTTCAGGGAACGCGCGCATCCGCTGGCGAAAGCATTGCAGGACGCCGGGTTCTCTGCAGGCGACCGCGCCAGCATCATCATGACCAATCAGGCGAAGTGGCTGATTTCGGCCTACGCCGTTTTTTTTGTAGGCGGCGTGCTGGTTCCGCTCGATTACAAACTCACACCCGATGAGCAATGGCAGCTCCTCAAACATTCGGGCGCGACGGTGCTCATTACCGAGTACCCCACCTGGCGGCAACTTAACGCCTCCGGGGGCCGCGCGTCCGCAAATGTGCAGACCGTTCTTGTGACGGAAGCTCCGCCCAACGCGGAACTGGCTGGCGCGCGGCGGTGGGAAGAATTTCGAGGCACAAGTGACCCCGCGTTTGTTCTTCGCGTGCGTAAAGATATTGCATCCATCGTGTACTCCTCGGGAACCGGCGGCCGCCCCAAAGGCTGCATGATGACGCACGAAAATTATCTGGAGCAGTGCGTTGCGTTGACTTCGATCTACCCTTTCTGGCCAGGCGTGCGCTATCTCAGCATTTTGCCGACAAACCACGCGATCGATTTCATGGTGGGTTTTTTCGGTCCGTTTACCTGCGGCGCGGCCGTCGTGCACTTGCGCACGCTGCGCCCCGAATATGTGAGGGCAGCCTTTCCGAAGTACAAGATCACCTACGTCAGCCTGGTCCCGTTGGTCCTGAAGAATCTGCAGAAAGGTTTGCAGGCGCGCTTCGACGCCCTACCTGCGGGCAAACGCAAAATCTTCAATACGCTTGTTGCCGTCAACAAAATACTGACGAAGCGCAGGCCGCGCCTGGCCATCAGCCGTCTGCTGCTGAAGCCAGTGCACGAAGCGTTTGGCGGCGAATTGCGCGCCATCATTGTCGGCGGTGCCTTCACTGAGCCACAAACGTTGCAATTCTTCTACGATTTGGGAATTCCGGTGGCTAATGGTTACGGCCTCACCGAAGCAGGCACGGCCATCACAGTCAATGATTTGAAGCCGTTTCGCGCCGATACCGTCGGCAAACCGCTGCCGGGGATGGAGGTCCGCATCCTAAACCTGGCAAGCGACGGCATCGGTGAAGTCGCCGTCCGGAGCAAAACGATCATGGCGGGTTACCTCAACGATCCGGAACTCACCGCGGAGACGATTGTCGATGGCTGGCTGATGACTGGCGACCTGGGGAAAATCGACGAGCACGGCCATTTGCAATTGCGCGGCCGGAAGAAAAACATAATCGTCACGGAAGAAGGCAAGAACATCTATCCCGAAGACATCGAGAGCGTCTTTGAAGGGCTTCCCGTGAAGGAATTTTGCGTGTTTGCCGCCAACTATATTTGGCCCAAGCGCTCGATGACCGGGGAACAACTGGTGCTCGTGCTTCATCTGGAACCGGGTCAGTCTCTTAGTGACGAACTGCGTCGCGAAATTAACGCGCGGAACCAGCGCCTGCTAAACTATAAGCGGATTCACGGGGTCGTTCTCCTCGAGGAGGATTTTCCTCGAACGGCTTCTCTGAAGATCAAGAGAAATGTACTGGCGGAACGTCTCGCAAAGCTGGACAGGGCCGCAGCCGTTCTGCTTCTGTGAATCTTCTTTCTGATTGAGGATGAGCATTCTATTTCCCTTCAGGAGACAGAAGTCCAAGTTCAGGCGTGTCCCAAATGGAACGATTTTTCGCCATCGTGAACCCCGCCGCTGGTGGCGGCCGGTCCGCGAAGCTCGCAGGACCTGCACTTGCGCGCTTACGCCAGAGCAAACTGCAAGTGGACAGCGTGGCCTCCACGGGACCAGGACACGCCATCGAGCTTGCGCGCGAGGCCTACGATCAAGGCTACCGCCAGTTTCTCGCCATCGGAGGCGATGGAACAGCGCATGAAATTCTGAACGGCATCTTCGCTGGGCGCAAATCCGTCGACCGAGTAGCGCTGGGATTTCTCCCGCTGGGAACGGGCAACTCTTTCTTGAAAGATTTCACCAAGAACGGCGCAGAAGTCTCGACGGAAGCGCTATTGGAAAACCGCAAGCGCGCGATTGATCTGATTCGCCTGCATCACGCCACGGGCGAAGTCTATTCTTTCAACCTCTTGAGCGTCGGTTTCACCGCAGATGTTGCGGCTCTGACCAATCGCGCGTTCAAACCCTTTGGGCCTCTAGGATATCTGCTTGGCGTATTCGTGCGCGTGGCGCAATTGCACCGTCGGTCTTTCTCGCTGCGCTGCGATGAAGACCAAGAGTGGGACGAGCGGCGCTCTCTTTTCCTTACTTTCAACAATAGCAAATACACCGGCGGAACCATGCTTATCGCTCCGCAAGCCGATCCCGCCGATGGTTTGATCGAATTTGTTCGCTGGGGGCCGATCGGACGGCTTGGTTTGCTGCGCAACTTGCCGCGGCTTTACGACGGCTCGCACATCAAGCATCCGCTGGCGTCGCGCCGGGCCGTGCGCCACGTGGAATTCAACGTCGCCGAACCGGTGGACATCATGATCGACGGCGAAGTTGCTACGCTGGAGTGCCGTTCGCTCGACGTCCTGCCCGCAGCCCTAGATGTGTTCCTATGAAGAAGGCCTGGTTCGTTCTGCGCAGCATTTTTCTGTGGATGGTCAGCGGCTTGCACTTCTTCCTGGTCGTGCCCCTGCTCGTGTGTCTCGGATTTTTTCTCGACGCGCGGAGGCACGATTGGCTCCAGCGCAGCTTATGTCGCCGAATCGTTTTTCTCTCCGGAGCGAAGGTCGAGGCTCGCCCCTCACCCGGTTTCGATCCCAGGCGCACTTCGTTTTTCTTCTCGAACCACGTCAATTTGTTTGACCCGTTCATGCTTTATTGCGCCATTCCGCAATTTGTCCGCGGTTGGGAACTGGAATCGCACTTCAAGATTCCCGCGTACGGCTGGCTGATGAAGCGCTTCGGAAACGTTCCTGTGCCGGACGTGCGGCGCCCTTCGGATTTGAAACGCATGTGGCGGCTAACCCAGGAAGCCATCGACTCCGGCACCAGTCTGGTCATTTTTCCGGAAGCCAAGCGCACGCGCGACGGTCATGTGAACGAATTCCAGGACGGCGGCTTTCGTGTCGCGCAACAACTCGGTGTTCCTATTGTGCCGGTGAGCTTGGTTGGCTCGTTCCAGCATCACCGCACGGGACACTGGATGCTCTGGCCGGGAAAAATTACCGTCTATCTGCACGACACCATCGAAACCAAAGGACTTCGCAAAGAAGACGTGCCGGCCTTGCGCGACCGCGTGCGGGCGATCATCTGCGCTCCCGTCGAAGGAGCTCTGAAATCAGCCGAGCCCTCTGAAGCGAAAGCTGGTGGTAATAAGTCGAAGTCAGAAAATGCAGTTAGAGCGAAAGCTTGATTCCCGGCAGCGTCCGTCCGGCCCTGGTTTCCTGCCAGGTAAACACGATGCGGTGAATCACCGTGATGGTGGAAACGACGGCGATCACCCACAGCACCGGTCCCATGCGATTGAAAAGTCCGCCGATGATGAGCAGCACCAGCCGTTCCGGGCGTTCCATGAATCCGACTTTGCACAAAGCAATCAGCGACTCGGCACGCGCTCGCGCATAACTGACCATCACCGAACCCGCCGTTGCGACCGCCGCCAATATTACGTAGGGCGTGCGCCCGCTCACGGAGTAGTACACCAGTAGGCCCATGTACAGGGCCATGTCCGCGTAACGGTCTAACGTCGAATCGTAAAATGCCCCGAACGCCGTGACGCGATTCTGTTTTCGCGCCACCTGGCCGTCCAGCATGTCCAGAAACCCGGCGCAGAAAATAATGATGGCAGCGGTGCGAAAACCGCCCACAGCTAAAAAGACCGCCGCGCCAAAGTTCACCACCAGCCCCAGAAAAGTCAGAATGTTGGGATTGATTCCCGTTGCGGCGATCGCTCCGACAATTTTGTCCAGCAGCCACTTACTTCCAATGCCAATTGCCCCGGTGACCGTAGCCATATTCGGTGAATAGTGTCTCAGACTGACTTCATTTTGCGAAGTTTGAGCAACCTTGCAAACTGCGCGGCATCGTACACCAGCCCGCCAGTCACAGCAATTGCATGCGCCGGGAATGGTATAGTGCTACCCGTAGCCAGGGAGAAAGATGCTACAACAATCGAGGTATAAAGCCTCCGAGGAGGTAGATTTTGTCATCATTGGCAGCGGCGCCGCCGGCGGTGTCTTAGCCAAGGAACTTTCCACCAATGGCTTTCGCGTGGTGGTGCTCGAGCAGGGGCCGTACTTGACTGAAGTGGGTTTCACTCACAATGAAATTGCAGTGTTAAAGCACCACCAACTCACGAATCATCCGGAGCTTCAACCCACTACGTTTCGCAAAACTCCACAGGAACAAGCCAAGCGCCAGCCGGCGCTCGTCTATGGGCGGATGGTCGGCGGCTCGAGCGTCCATTTCACTGCCAACTATTGGCGGTTCCACGAAATTGACTTCGTCGAGCGCCGCAAAGTGGGACCAATTTCCGGGACCGGCTTCGCCGACTGGCCGATTACTTACGCTGATCTGGAGCCGTATTACACAAAAGTGGAGTGGGAAATCGGCGTTTCGGGTCTCGCCGACGCCAGCCCGTTCGATCCACCGCGTTCGAAGCCTTATCCCATGCCGCCTCTGCCGGTGAAATCCGGCGGCGTCATCTTCGAGCGCGCCGCGCGCAAACTCGGCTGGCATCCCTTCCCCGCGCCAATGGCCATTCTTTCGCAGGCTCGCCCCGGACGCAGCGCTTGTGTGCAATGCGGCTTTTGCGAGAGCTTCGGCTGCGAGGTCGGCGCGAAATCCAGCACCCTTGCGACAGTAATTCGTATGGCCGAAACAACCGGCCGTTGTGAGATTCGCCCCAACTGCTACGTCCATCGCATCGAGACCAACGCAAACGGTCGCGTCATTGGCACAGCTTATTTCGATGAGAAGCGCGTGGCGCATTTGCAGAAGGCCAAAGCGGTGGTGGTCTGCGCAAATGGCGCGGAGACGCCACGCTTGCTGCTTCTTTCGGCCAACAAGCAATTTCCGAACGGTCTCGCGAATTCCAGCGGTCTCGTCGGCAAGTACCTGATGTTGAATTCCGGTCCGTCCGCGATGGCGGTCTTTGAACATCCTCTGAACGACTACAAGGGTGTTGCCGTAAGCCGCGTTCTACACGACTTCTACGAGCTCGATCCGCAAAAAGTCGGATTCTACGGTGGTGGCGGCTTGGACGCGCGCTTCGATTTGACTCCCATTAATTTTGCTCTCAACGGCTACGACATGGGCGGTCTCCCACCGGGAACACCGCGATGGGGAAAAGAATTCAAGGCTGCTCTGGCGCACAACTACACGCGCACTTTGGAAATCGTGTCCCATGGCACTTC
>Ga0209153_1000029_pt1 | contig 73114 bp, 62 predicted proteins | sample GraSoiAngelo_120_FD_185877 | JGI IMG/M metagenome (GOLD analysis project Ga0209153, IMG submission 185877) | Grasslands soil microbial communities from the Angelo Coastal Reserve, California, USA - 14_0919_09_20cm (SPAdes) (version 2) | ecosystem: Environmental > Terrestrial > Soil > Grasslands ... | reverse complement strand
CGGGCTTCGTGCTGACGAGCATGGTCAAGCGCGTGGACAACGCTGTCTATCAGATCGTGGGCGACACGGTGCAGAGCCATTTTCAGGGCGGCGTACATGTCTTCGGATTGGACAATAAAGGCATTGACTACGCGCTGGATCAGTACAACGAAAAACTGATCCCGCCCGACGTGCTCAAGGATGTCGAAGCCGCGAAGCAGAAGATCATCAACGGGCAGATTCAAGTGACGGACGCAATGGCGAAGTAAGCGCGAGGTTGGACAAGGCGGTGGCTGTTGACCTTGAAGACCTGCGCCGACATATGGCGCAACTGCCGGACGAGCAACTGCTCGACATCGTGACGCGCGAACGTCGGCAATATCGGCAAGTCGCGCTCGAAATAGCTGACGCAGAATTGCGGCGGCGCGGTCTGACGGCAACTGCGGCCAACTTAGCGGCGACGATTGCGAGTCAGCAAGCGAAGGCGCAGCCCGTCGCACGCACGGCGCGAAGCGGCCAAGACATTATCACGGGCGGCTGTTTACGACTTATCGGGTTAGTTTTTCTGTTGAGTATCACCGCTGACTTGGGCGGATTCTCGCGCTGGTTCTGGCCCGGTCTCTTGGGCTATGTGTTTACGCCGCTCGTGCTCGCTGGTCTGTTCGGCGCGGCCGGCTGGCTGTTGATGAAATTGAAGCATAAACCTTGACCAGCATCCTAAGTTTTATCAACGCGCATATCAGTTGACAGTCACGCATGCTTGAACTCAGGAACATCACGAAACGTTTCGGTGCGGTGCTGGCGAACGACCATGTGAACATCAAGGTCAAGTCGGGCACGATCCACGCCATCGTCGGCGAGAACGGCGCGGGCAAATCAACCGCGATGCGGATCGCTTACGGTTTTTACACGGCCGACGAAGGCGAGATCATCGTTGATGGCCAGCCGCGCCGCATCGAGACGCCGCACGACGCCATCGCTCTGGGCATCGGCATGGTGCATCAACACTTCATGTTGATCGAGCCGATGACCGTGACCGAGAACATCGTGCTCGGCGCAGAACCGGGCGGCGCGGTCGCGCTCGATCTAACAAAAGCGGCCGAGCGGATTCGCAAACTCTCCGAAGAGTTCCGGCTGGCGATTGATCCACACGCGACGATTGAGCATCTGTCGGTCGGGCAGCAGCAGCGTGTGGAACTCCTGAAGGCGCTCTATCGTGAGGCGCAGCTTTTGATCTTGGACGAGCCGACGGCGGTGCTCGCGCCGCAAGAGGTCGAAGAGTTGTTTGCCATCCTGCGCCGCATGCGCGCGCAAGGCAAGACGGTCGTCATCATCACGCACAAGCTGGACGAAGTGTTAGCGATCTCCGACGAGGTGACCGTGATGCGCGACGGGCGCGTCGTCGGCGAATTGCAGACGAGCGCGACAAACGCGGCGGAGCTTGCGCGCATGATGGTCGGGCGCGACGTGTTGCTGCGCATCGAGAAGCCACAGGCGAAACCTGACAGCACAGTGCTCAGCGTTGAGCATCTGACGGTGACCGCGCGCGATGGCACACAGCGGCTCAAGGGCGTCTCGTTTCAAGTGCGCGCCGCAGAGATCGTCGGCATCGCGGGCGTCGAAGGGAACGGGCAGACGGAGCTAATCGAGGCGCTCGCGGGTTTGATTCCGCACGCACAGATGTCCGGCCGGATGGAATACTTGGGGCGCGACATCGCGCCCTTGGACGCGCGCTCACGCCGCGAACTCGGCATCGCCCACATCCCCGAAGACCGCCACCGGCGCGGGCTGCTGCTCGATTTCGATCTGAAAGAGAACTCCGTGCTTGGCGTCCACTATCGCCCACCCGTCGCGGTGAGTCTCGGCAGCGTGCTCTTAGACGACGGTGCGATCCGCAAACGCACGGAGCGGATCATCGAAGACTTCGACGTGCGCCCCGCGAATCCAGACCTGCCGGCACGCTCGCTGTCAGGCGGCAACCAACAAAAGTTGATCATCGGGCGCGAGTTCGTCTTGCAACCGAAACTATTGCTCGTCGCGCAGCCGACGCGCGGCGTGGACATCGGCGCGATTGAATTCATCCATCGCAAACTCGTGCGCTTGCGCGACGAAGGCTGCGCCGTGCTCTTGGTCTCCGCCGAACTCGAAGAAGTGACCGCGCTCGCGGATCGGCTGCTCATCATCCACGACGGCGAGATCGTCGGCGAAGTTGACCCAACTATTGCAACGCTCGAAGAGATCGGCTTGTTGATGACTGGGGGAAAAGAACAGTAGTCAGTGGTCAGTGGTCGGTGGTCAGTAGAAATATACTGATGACTGAATCCTGATCCGGAGCACGAATAGCGAAACGCTACAGACCTACTGACCACTGACCACTGACCACTGCTTATGAAACTACTGCGCGAAATACTCTTTCCGCTTATCGCCGTGCTGGCTGCGTTCTTGGTCGGCGCGATCATCGTGCTCTTGATTCACGACGACCCGATTGAGACCTACAAGCTCTTGATCGGCAGCGCGCTCTCTTGGCCCGACGGCATCGGCTACACGCTTTTTTACGCGACGCCGCTCATCTTTACGGGTCTCGCCGTCGCCGTCGCGTTTCGCTGCGGGCTGTTGAACATCGGCGCGGAAGGGCAACTCTACGTCGCGGCGTTTGCTGCCGCTTGGGTCGGCATCACGTTCGGCGGCGTGGAAGGCAGATCAATCGCCAACCTGTCGGCGTGGCTGCTTGTGCCGTTGGCTTGTTTCGCAGCGATGGCCAGCGGCGCGGTCTGGGGCGCAGTGCCCGGTGTGTTGAAGGCCAAGTTCGGCTCACACGAAGTCATCAACACGATCATGATGAACTTCATCGCGCTCGCGCTCGTGAGCTACTTCACGCAGTATCACTACAAAGCGCAGGGCGACCCGATCCTGCAAACCGTGCCGATCAGCGCGAGCGCGCACATCGCACGGCTCGGCAAGTTTATTCCGGGTCTGCCCGAACGCATCCCTCTGAACATCGCTTTCTTTTTGGCGTTGCTGGCGTGCGTGCTCGTCTATATCTTTTTGTGGCGCACGAAGTGGGGCTATGAGATTCGCGCGACGGGCGCGAACCCGGCGGCGGCTGAATACGGCGGCATCTCGACGGGGCGACAGATCGTGTTGGCGATGGCCGTCTCTGGCGCGCTCGCAGGATTGGTCGGCGTCAACGAAGTGCTCGGCTATCGTTATCGCTATTACGACAGTTTCTCATCGGGCGTCGGCTACGGTTTCACAGGCATCGCGGTCGCGCTCTTAGGGCGCAATCATCCGGTCGGCGTCGTCTTCGCCGCGCTCTTCTTCGGCGCGTTGAAGCGCGGCGGTCTGTTCGTAGATATTTTTACCGAGCACGTCTCGAAAGATTTGGTCGAGGTGCTGAAGGCTCTAGTCATCTTGTTCGTCGCGGCGGAACTCTATTTTCGCGGACGCTTGGGCCGCTTCGGTCTAATGCGGCGCGCGAAAATTTGAGCGGGTGAAACAAGGATAATGAACGAGCTACTAAACATCGGACTGATCTACTCGACCGTGCGCACGGCTACGCCGCTGTTGTTGGCCGCGTTGGGCGGGTTGTACTCGGAGCGTGCCGGCGTGATCAATATCGCGCTCGAAGGGTTGATGTTGGTGGGCGCGTTCACGGCCGCCGTCGTCACGCACTACACGCACAGCCCTTGGATTGGCCTGACGGCGGCCATCGCTGCGGGCGTTTTGATCGCAGCCATACATGCAGTGCTCTGCATCTCTTTCAAAGCGCAGCAGGTGGTGAGCGGGATGGCGATCAATATCTTACTGATCGGCGTGCCAGCGCTGTTGAGCGGTGCGTTCTTTGAATCAACGGGTGCGACGCCGCAGATTCCTCTGCACGAGTTGTTGCAATATGCGCCGGTCGTGATCGCATTCGCGCTGGTGCCTGTGACTTGGTACGTGCTCTATCGCACGCCGTTCGGGTTGCGCCTGCGCGCGGTCGGCGAGAACCCGGAAGCGGCCGATGCGGCGGGCGTCAGCGTCACGCGCATACGCTACGCGGGCGTGCTCTTGAGCGGCGCGCTGGCGGCCATCGGCGGCGCATACTTGTCCATCGGGCAATCGTCTCTGTTCACGCGCAACATGACTGCGGGACGCGGCTTCATTGCGCTCGCCGCGCTCATCTTCGGCAAGTGGCGGCCCGTGCAGACGATGCTCGCGTGTCTGCTGTTCGGCTTAGCTGAAGCGTTGGCCACACAGATGCAAGGCGTCGTGCGCGTGCCCGTGCAGTTCATCCAGATCATCCCCTACGTGTTGACGATGATCGTGCTCGCAGGCTTCATCGGCCTGAGCCGTGCGCCGCGTGCGATTGGCATCCCGTACCAGAAAGAGAAGTAGGTAGAAGGCTGTTAAAACAAAACTGCTCTTACTGCTTACTGCTTACTGTCATGGAAGAGTTAGCTCCAACCAATTTGTATGAACGAGCGGCGCATGCGGCGCGTGTGATTCGCGCGCGTTGCAAGGATGAAGTGCGTGTGGGCTTAGTCTTGGGCAGCGGCCTCGGCGCGTTCGCGGACGATCTTGAAGATTCGGTCGCGCTGCCTTACGCGGAGATTCCGGGCTTCGCGCGCTCGACCGTCGAAGGCCATGCGGGCCGGCTCGTACTCGGCAAAGTGGACGGCGTGCCGCTTGCCGCGATGCAAGGGCGTTTTCATTACTACGAAGGCTACGACTGGGGCGATGTGATCTTCCCTGTGCGCGTGCTTGGCGTGCTCGGCGTCAGGGCGCTCGTGCTGACGAACGCGGCGGGCGGTTTGAACAATAGTCTCAAGCAAGGCTCGCTCATGCTCATCAGCGATCATTTGAACCTGATGGGCGCGAACCCTTTGCGCGGCGCAAACGATGAACGTTTCGGCCCGCGCTTTCCTGATCTCTCCGAAGTCTATGACAAAGAGTTTCAGGAGATCGCGATCCAAGAGGCGCGCGCCATCGGCATCGAACTGCGGCGCGGTATCTACGCGGCGCTCACAGGCCCCAGCTACGAGACGCCCGCAGAGATTCGCATGCTGCGCGCCGCCGGTGCAGACGCCGTCGGCATGTCTACCGTGCCCGAAGCGATTGTGGCGCGCCACATGGGGCTGAAAGTGCTCGGCATCTCGTGCATCACCAACATGGCGGCGGGCGTGCTCGACAAACCGATTGACCACGCCGAAGTGATAAAGACCGGCGCGCGTGTGCGCGAGAAGTTTGCGGAGTTGTTGCGAAGGGTGCTCCCGAAATTAGTTACAACGTAAAACAAGCGCGCATGATTTTTATGCTGCGCAATCCAGTGGCAAGCACATTAGCGCGTCGCCCCTGGCTATCTTCGCCACTTGCATGTGGCGTTTTTAGTCTGCATTATTCTATTGAATTATGATCATCGGCATCAGCGGCGGGACGGGTTCGGGTAAAACGACGGTGGCTAACAGGATTCTGGAGTCTGTTAGCACGGATGATGTCGCGTTCTTGCAGCAGGATTCTTACTATCGCAATCTCGACGAGATGCCGCTCGATTACCGGCAGCAGGTCAACTTCGATCACCCGGATGCGATTGATACCGAGCTACTCGTCGCGCATCTGCGCGCGCTCAAGGCCGGGCAGGCGATTGATCTGCCGGTCTATGATTTCAAACATCACCGGCGTTTGCCGGAAACGCGGCGCATGGAGCCGAAGTTGATCATCATCCTCGAAGGCATACTCATCTTCGCTGAGCCGCGCCTGCTCGCGGAGATGGACATCAAAGTCTTCGTGGACACGCCCGACGACATACGCTTCATCCGCCGCCTGCGCCGCGACATGGCCGAGCGCGGGCGCACAGTTGATTCGGTCATCGAACAGTATCTGGCGACGGTGCGGCCAATGCACATGCAGTTTGTCGAGCCGTCGAAGCGCCTTGCGGACGTGATTATTCCTGAAGGCGGCCATAATATGGTGAGCATAGATTTGTTGAGCGGCAAGATACGCGAACGTGTGGCGCGGGAGCGCGCACGCCGCGCCGCGCAGTTGGTTTGACGAGAGGGGAGCAGCAAGGATTTGAGCACGAAGGTTGAATATGAGTTGGTCGAAGCCGCGATTGACGCGCGCAACTGCGCGCTCGCACAGTTCTCAAAATTCTGCGTCGGTGCAGCACTCGAAGCTGAAGACGGGACGGTTTACACCGGCTGCAATATTGAGAGCGCGGCTTACGAGTTGACGATGTGCGCCGAGCGCGTGACTATTTGGAAAGCTCTATCGGAAGGCGCGCGCCGGTTCAAGCGGCTCGCGGTCGTCGCCGACACCGAACGACTGACGCCGCCTTGCGGCGCGTGCCGCCAGATCATCTGGGAGTTCTGCGGCGACATCCCGGTCACGCTCGCCAACCTGCGCGGCGAAACAGAGACGCTGCAAATGGCCGACCTGCTGCCGCGCCCCTTCGACGCGCAGTTCTTAGAGGAGACGGGCAACGCCGGTTAATTGCGCCGCGCCAACTGAATCAGACGCGCTACGGCGTTGCGCCTGGCACCAGTCCGAATTCTGGAGCATGTGTAGATGACAGCAACTCTGACCGAAGCATCTTTCATCCAACAACTGAACACAAAGTTCCGCGTCCTAGTTGACGCGCCGCGACCGATTGAGTTGGAGTTGGTTGAGGTTAAAGGCTGGCGTGGTCAGGCTGAAGAGCAGCGCGGGATGGAGCGTTTCTCAGTCTTCTTCAAAGGCCCGGGGGACATCCTCATGCCGCAGCATACCTATACGCTTGAGCACGAACAACTGGGTACGTTCGACATCTTCCTCGTCCCCACCACGCCAGATGAAAGCGGCTTTCGCTACGAGGCTGTCTTTAACTATTTCAAGTAGGCTCGTCGTTCGTACCGCTTACCTCTGCTTGCCACTCCATGTGCTTGTATGCGCCTAAATCTTCGATGACGCGAAAGCCGAGTCGTTCGTAAAAGCGTAGCGCATCCGCATTGAGCACGAAGACCATGTGGCGGAGTTTCTTGCCTGATGCACGCGCCTCTGCGATCAAGCGTTGGACGAGCGCGCCGCCCACACCGCGTCCCTGCGCCGTAGGCAGTAGCGCGATGTCGAGCAATCTGATCTGCTCGGCATCGCGGCCGATCCACAGACGGCCGACCGCTTCGCCATTGAGCAGGATCACTTCGTACTCCGCATCTGGATAGCGTGCGTGATACTCGCGCCACTGGCCGGCAAACTGCATGCGCAAGAAGGCCTCCTTCTGCGCTGCGTCCCACGCAACCTGCGCGAGTTCGTCCGCCCGCGTGCTGGCATAAACCGCCAGCAGAAACTCTTCGTCGCCGGAGGTGACCGGGCGCAGCGCCACCGTGCCCACGCCCGCGAGTGCGATCTCCGCACTACTACTCTGCATCAGTAAAGAACCCTCCTAAATCTGCGGCTAGTATTGCAACGCGCGTTGGAGACACATCACGTTGTGGCCGTCGCTCGTGGCTGCGTGCCGCGCGCGCCGACAGGATATGATTAAAGTGAGGCTTGATAAAGCGGATAGGCACTAGGCGACGAGGTGATTGATGATCGCTTCGTAGAAGAGCTGCCCTTGCGCATCTTCCGATTGCACCAAGAAGAGATCGAACTTGCCGAGCGCGCCGTGATTGAGCGTGTGAATGGTGGTGAACTCTGCAAGCGGCGCGGGGGCGCTGAATAATAATGAGAAGCAATCGGACGGACGCGTCTTGGTCGTCGGCATCTTGCTCGTCGCTTTGGTGTTGCGATTGCGCACGCCGACGAGTGTCATCTTCACGTTCCGTCCTTGCCCACGCGCGCTGAAGGAACTGCCGATGTATGACTCGAACGTCGCGATGTTATAGTTGAATACGGGGTCAAGCTTGGCCTCGTAGGGGATGGGGAAGTCAATCGTCGGGTTCGATGACTTCAGCTTCTGCCCGAGCGCGCTCCTGTAGTTTCGCAATAGCAATGCCGCGCCCAAAGCAGACAACGACCCAGACCTCAGGAAAGTCCTTCGTGTAACGGTCATAAAGATAATCTCCAACGTTAGCTAATTAGAATGGTAGGGCAGCCCCGCACAAGGGCCCATGCCTTGCAGTGTATCGGGTTCAGTGCAAACTTACAACTCAAAATGAAACTACAGTCGCGCACTTGGCATAGGGCATGACAGAGCGGCCAGCCTTAGGTTCAACCGGTAAATTCTCCTGAGAAACATGACTGGTATGACCCCCTCGCGCCTCTGGCTAGTTGAACAAGCTTGGCGGGGCAGCGAAACTTAACTTGAAAAGCTACCGCTTCTAGGCTTACAATCCCAAAGCTTTGCTTACGGATTGGCTGCAACTCCTCCAGTCCCTCGCAAGCGAGCATCCCGTTGGAAGCTTTTCAGCAAGCACATCAAGGCGCACAGGTCAGATCTAGTTCTAGCTTTAGAATCTATCCACGATAGGCAACACCGGCGAGAGTTTTGAGCCTCAGCAAGCGGGTTGAGAAATTGCTCTGTCATCCTTGAACCCCCAAAGGAGGGAACTATGTCCGAACCGTTCCTTAGTGAGATCAGAATTTTCAGTTTCAACTTCGCCCCGAAAAGCTGGGCGATGTGCAACGGGCAACTTTTGCCGATCAACCAAAATCAAGCACTCTTCTCTTTGCTCGGCACAACCTACGGCGGCAACGGGCAGACAACGTTTGCGCTGCCCGACCTGCGGGGAAGCATCCCCATCCACGTCGGCGACAGCCACACCCTCGGCGAGAAGGCGGGCGAGGCAATTCACACGCTCACCCAGTCCGAGATGCCGCAGCACCTACACTTTTTTAACGGCCTGTCCGACAACGGCGACACGCCGATTGCCGCCGCTGACCTACTGGCCTCTGCGAATAACCTATACGGCGCGCCGCAGAGTCTGACGACGCTGCTGCCAGCCACCGTCACCAACGTCGGCGGCAGCCAGCCTCACGAAAACCGTCAACCGTATCTCACCCTAAACTTCTGCATCGCCCTACAGGGCATCTTCCCGTCACAAAACTAAAGGAGGCGAAACATGGCACAACCATACGTCGGTGAAATCAGAATGTTCGGTGGCAACTTCGCCCCCGCGGGCTGGATGTTTTGCGACGGCGCGCTGCTTCCCATCTCGGAGAACGACATGCTCTTCACCTTGATCGGTACGACCTACGGCGGCGATGGGCAGGAGACTTTCGCGCTGCCCGACCTGCGCGGTCGCGTCCCCCTTCATCTAGGGACTGACAAGGGCGGCAACACCTACACGCTGGGCGAAAGCGGCGGCGTCGAGAGCGTCACGATTTCCACGCAGCAGTTGCCGACGCACAACCACGCGTTCCTCGTGTCAACGGCAATCGGCGGCGCGAACACGCCCCAGAACAACGTGCTCGCGCAGTCCTCTGCGTTCCAGATGTACATCCAGCAACCGCCCAGCGTGCAGTTGGCGGCTACGGCTCTCTCGCCCGACGGCGGCAGTCAGCCGCATGAGAACTTGCAGCCGTACCTCGGCATCAATTTCATCATCTCGCTCTTCGGACTGTTCCCGCAGCCGAGCTAAGGAGAAAACAGATGGCAGACCCCTTTGTCGCTGAAATTCGCATCTTCCCCTTCAACTTCCCGCCCAAGGGCTGGGCTTTCTGCGACGGCCAGTTGATGCCCATCTCGCAGAACACGGCGCTCTTCTCGCTGCTCGGCACGACCTACGGCGGCGACGGCAAGTCAACCTTCGCTCTGCCGAACTTGCAGGGCAGCGTGCCGCTGCACGTCGGCGGCGCTCAGCCCGGGCCGGGTCTCTCGGTCTATGACCTCGGCCAATCCTCCGGCTCGGACACAATCACCCTGCTTGACTCGGAGATGCCGGTGCATAACCACTTCGTCCAAGCCTTCTCTAGCCCCGGCAACGTCAACACCGGCGACCCGACGCTCGCTCTGGCGAGATCGAAAGGCGGGTCTGCTTACAAAGCGCCGCCGGGAACCAACGTCCAATTCGCCTTCAACGCCATCAGCCCGAGCGGCAGCAGTTTCCCGCACAACAACATGATGCCGTACCTGACGCTCAACTTCTGCATCGCCCTCCAGGGCGTCTTCCCGGCACGCCAGTGACGCGCCAGAAGTTAAAGCTTGCGGGGGCGTCTCACTAGACGCCCCCATCATTGAAATCCAGTTTGCCGTTTTATGCCAACGAACAAGGTTGCCAGCACCCCACTCGAATGCAAGTCCCTGCCCTTGTGCAACCTCGTATGGTCAACACTTCAAGGAGAGTTATGAAACAGACGTACCACATTGTTGAGTCCCGTCGTTCGCGCACCTTCATCTCAGTTCTGCTCGCGCACCTATTGCTGCTCACGCAATTTACCCCGCTCTTCGCCCAAACGGTGAAGGTGAAGCGGCCGACTGCGCAGACGACGCCGCCCACAGGCACACAGCCCATCAAAGGTGGCGGCAGCAAACTCGTAACTTCTCCGACCGCGCCCGCCGTGGCCGGCGTCACAGCGACCAAGACGGACAATCGCACGGCGGCGCAAAAGGCCGGCCCCGGCGACACGATCAACTACACCGTCGTGATCACCAATAACGCGGCGGGTGATGCCACCGGCGTCGCCTTCAACGACACCGTTGATACGAACACGACGCTCGTCGCCGGCTCAGGCGTCTTAGCCGCCGACGATGATTACAACACCATCGGCAACGTGCAGATCAGCGTGCCCGCGCCGGGCTTGCTCGTCAACGATCAGGACATAGCCAACGGCAACAACACCGGCATGACCGCGAGCGGCGGCACTACGAGCGCGCAGGGCGGCACGATCTCGATCAGTTCCAATGGCAGCTTCACTTATGATCCACCCGTAGGCTTCACCGGCACTGACAGCTTCACCTACACGGCGACGACTTCTGGCGGCAAGACCGCGACGGCGACGGCGAAGATAACGGTGGCGGGGAAAATCTGGTTCGTCAATAACAACGGCGGGGCGTGTTCGTCGAACTGCAACGGGCGGCTCTCGCACCCCTTCACGACGCTCGCCAACTTCCAAGCCGTCAACGACGCAGGGGCGAATCATCCGGCGGCGGGCGACAGCGTCTTCCTCTACGAGAGTTCGACGGCTTACGTCGGCCCCACCACGCTTCTGAACAACCAGAAGTTCATCGGTCAGGACGCGTCGGCGAGCCTGATTACTCTCACGGGACTCACGCAGCCGAGCGGGACAGACCCTCTGCCCGCGATGGCCCCCGCGAACGGGACTATCGTCAACATCACCGGCAGCAATGCGAACGCCATTAATCTAGGTAGCGGCAACACGCTGCGCGGATTTACGGTCGGCAACGTGGGCACGGGCACGAAAATCTCCGGCACGAGCTTCGGTACACTCCTCGTCGGCGATAACACGACGCCCGACGTGACTCTGAACGGCACGGGGCAGGCACTCAATCTAACTACGGGAACGTTCGCCGCTACCACCGGCTTCGTGAGCGTGGCGACGACATCGAGCACCGCGCAGGGCATCAACCTGTCGGGCGTCGCGGGCACGGCCTCGTTCGGCTCGACCTCCGTCTCCGGCTCTACGACTCAGGGCATACTCATCGGCACGACGACCGCCGCCATCAACTTCGGCAACACGACCGTCACGGCGGGAACTGACGCCGTCTCGTTCCAAAACAACTCTGCGGGCACGCGCACCTTCGGCACGCTGGGAGCCACGGCAGGCGGCGCGGGCGTCGCATTCCTGCACGGCGCGGGCGGCGGCAACGTCACCGTCAACGGCCTTGCGACCTTAACGAGCGGCGCGGGCAACACCATAGACATTCAGAATCAAGCGGCCAGCACGACCGTGAGCTTCGCGGGCGGTGCGACGCTGACGAAGAGCGCGGGCGGCACGGGCGTCAACCTCAACACCGACAACGGCAACGTCACCTTCGGCGGGACGCTCACAATCGGCACGAGCGGCTTGCGTTTCCCCAGCACAGCCGTCACGATCACGGGCGGCACGACGGGGACTTACTCGCTCGGCACGGTGAGCATCTTCACGAACGGCTTCGCGGGCATCACCTCGACGAACGCAGACGGCGCGCTCAACACCACTAATGGCACGGTTGACGTGAACGCGGCGACGGCCCTCAACATTGACGGCCCTGCCGGACTGACGACGCTCGGCATGACATTGGCGACGGTCAACTCCACAGGCGGCACGAACAATATCTCGCTTGTGGATATCGCCGGCTCGATAACGATTAACGGCGGCGCGATCTCAGGCGCTTCGGGTTCGTCCTTTCTCGTCGGCGCAGGCTCGGCCAACGTCACCTACAACGGCACCATCACGAACAACACCGCGCGCGTCGTTGACGTACAGGGCAAGACGGCGGGCGGCACGGTCGCGTTCGGCGGAGCGATCTCGTCGAACGGCGGGACGGGCGTCTTCCTGAACAACAACAGCACCGCGATCATCAACTTCACGGGCGGCCTGAGCCTCACCACCGGCGCGAACGACTCCTTCACCGCCACGGGCGGCGGCACGGTTACGGCCACGCAGAACAACTCGACAATCATCAACACGCTCTCGACGACGGCGGGCACGGCCCTCAATGTCGCCAACACGACCATTGGTGCGGCGGGACTCACGTTCCGCAGCGTTTCGTCGGGGTCGGCCTCGAACAGCACGTCGAACGGCATCATCCTCAACACCACGGGCACGACTGCCGGTCTGACCATCACCGGCAACGGCTCAGCCGGGTCGGGCGGCACGATCCAACACAAGACCGGCGCGGACAACAGCACCACACAAGGGTCGGGCATCTTCCTCAGCAGCACGTCGGGCGTCTCGCTCACGCGCATGCAGTTGAACGACTTCCAGAACTTCGGCATCAAGGGCAGCAGCGTCACAGGCTTCTCGCTCACCAACTCTGTCATCAACGGCAACAACGGCACGACCGAGGCGGGCGGCTCCGAAGAAGGCCCAATCCGCTTCGACGGACTGTTCACGAGCGGCTCGTTCCCGACCGCTTCGATTTCCAACTGCACCATCAGCGGCGGCTTCTCTTCAAACATCTACCTCATCAACAGCAGCGGCACGCTCAACCGACTCACCATTGATAGCTGCACCATCGGCCTGCTCAACGACAGCAACACCAACGGCGGCGACAGCATCCACGTTGATGTTGCGAGCGGCGCGACCTTGAACTGGACTCTTTCGAACAGCACACTGACCGGCGCGCGCGGCGACATGGTTGACAGCATCGGGCACGGCGGCTCGCACATGGACGTTGTGCTGCTTCAGAATAAATTCCAGAACGCCGACACGCACATCTTGAGCGGCGGCGGCGGACTCACGCTTGAGGGCGGCGACCTCGGTGTGGCGGACTACACCTACAACGTCTCCTGCAACAAGATCAGCACCAGCGCGGCCGGCGGGGCAAAAGGCGCGTCGCTGAACATCTTCAAGGCGACCAACAGCACTAGTGGCTCGTTCGTCGGTACGGTCGCTGGCAACAACATCGGCGTCGTTGGTCAGTCGTTCTCTGGCGCGCCGAACAGCGCGCCTGCCGTATGGCTACAGGCACACGGCGCGGGCACCTACACCGTGCTGGTGCAAAATAACAACATAGTCCAGTACGGCGAGGAAGCCATTGACTTACAAGGCACATCCGGTAGCACCACACTTAACGCTTCGATCTTCGGGAACAACGTGACGCCGGAAGCCAATAACGGCTTCGCCGGTTTGAACATCGAACAGGGTGCTGTGAACGCCGACAATGGAACTATGAATGTCGTGGTCGGCAATGCTAACGCCGGTAGCGGTCAGCAGAACGATTTCTCAAATGGCGATTTCTTTAACGGCACCGACATCCAAGTCCTGCGAGCTGGCGGCTCAACCGAAGTGCTGAATCTTTCGAAGAACGGCTCGGCGTCGGTCACAGTGACAAACGTTCTTAAAGACGATAACGCCAACCCCGCGAATACGACGGTCGGTGACTTTTCACCCGGAAATCGAAATCTCGTCAACACGCTGCCGACGCTACCGCCCGCGGTTGCTGCTTGCACACTACCGCCAATTGCGAACTTCGATCTGCCGCAGACTAGGAATCAAGAGACCAGCACGCCGCAAGCGACGACCGCTGTTGCACCGCTCACGCAAGCGAGCGACATCACCAGCCGGCCGTTCGTCGCGCCGCCGCAAGCCATCAAACTGGCCGCGCCGGTTGCAGCCGTTAAGGGCAGCAGCAAGACCAACGCACAAGCGACGCAGCCCGCCAAGGCCGCGCCGCCGCAAGTCTTGATCTCGCCGCAATCCGGCACGGTCTCGGCCAACATCGGCACAATGCACGCAGGCGATTCCGTCACGATCAACTTCTCTGTGACGGTCAACAATCCGGTGTCGCCTTTGACGGCCACGCAAGTCTCGAATCAGGGCACAGTCACCGGCACGGTCAATGCCAGTCCGTTCACCGTCCAGACAGACGATCCAGACGTGGGCGGCACGAATGATCCGACCGTGACGATGCTTATCCCGGCTCCGACCATCTCGATCAAGAACGCCACCGTGCCAGAGCCGCCTTCCGGCACAACCACGATGGCCTTTACGGTCGCGTTGTCGAACGCTTACACGGTTCCGGTCATGGTCAACTTCCAGACCGCCGATGGTACTGCCATCGCCGGGCAAGACTACACGGCCACATCCGGCACGCTCAACTTCCCGGCCGGCACAACCGTGCAGACCGTCTCCGTGACCGTCTTGCACGACGCAGCGAACAACAGCGACGAGAACTTCTTCGTCAATCTAACGAGTCCGGTGAACGGCATCCTCGGCACGAGTTCAGGCACGGGCACGATCACTATCGCCAACACGGCGGGCACGTTCCTGATCTCTGAACTGCGCACGAGTGGGCCGGGTGCATCGGGCACGGGCGACGTGACCGACGAGTTCGTCGAACTCTACAACAACACGGACAGCCCCGTGACCGTCTCGACTACGGACGCCTCGGCCGGTTGGGCGCTGGCGAAGACCGGCGCAACCTGTGGTGCTGACCCCGTCATCATCGCCACCGTTCCGAACGGCACGGTCATCCCGGCGCGCGGCCATTACCTGCTCGTCGGCACTGGCTACTCGCTCGCCAACTACGGCGGCGCGGGTGCGGCTGCGGGCAATCAGACCATGACCGCAGAGATCGAGGATGGTCGCAACGTCGCGCTCTTCAACACGGCGACCTTGACCAACTTCTCGACCACGACGCGGCTTGATGCGGTCGGGTTCGACAGCGCTACGGGCAATAACTGCGATCTGTTGCGTGAGGGCACGAACCTGCCGGCAGCAAACGACAGCATCACGCAGTACAGCTTCGTGCGCAAACTTGTGACGGGCACGCCGCAGGATACGAACGACAACAGTTCGGACTTCGTCGTCGTCTCGACCACGCCTGCGACGCCTGTGGGCGGCAATGCGACGCCGACCTTGGGCGCACCGGGGCCGGAGAACTTGACGAGTCCGATTCAACGCAACGCGACGATCAAGGCCAGCCTGATCGAGCCGCAAGTGGCTTCAACTGCGTCGCCCAACCGGGTGCGCGATGGTACGGCTAACGTCTGCAATGGTGGCGTCGGGCCGTCGAACTGCACTTTCGGCACGCTCGACATTCGTCGCCGGTTCAAGAACACGACCAACGCGACGGTGACGAGGTTGCGCTTCCGTGCTGTGGACATGACGGCAGGGCCAAACGGCGCACCCGGCGAAGCTGATATGCGCTTGTTGACCGGCAGCGACTTCGCCATCACGACGAGTCTGGGCATGCTGACCGTCAAAGGTACGGTGCTTGAACAACCGCCAACGCAAGCGGGCGGCGGCGGGGTGAATAGCACGGTGACGGTGACATTGCCGGGCGGCGGCTTGGCCAACGGCAACACCATAGACGTGCACTTCCTGTTGGGCGTCCAACAGGGCGGCAACTATCGCTTCTTCATCAACGTCGAAGCGCTGCCGTAAACAGCAGTAGGCGTTAGGCAATGGACAGAAAGTAGCCGGTTGCATCTTCACTCCTGATATAGAGTGAAGATGCAACCGGCTCTTCTGTTCTTACTGCCTCCTGCTTACCTGCTCACTTCCGCGCCGCCACGCGCGGACGAACGAACAGGGCGCACGCAGCCAACAATGGTGCGTGCGCCCTGTTCTCATTAGACTGTGTCCTCTGTTAAAGTCTCGGCCCCGAAGCATCATCAAATTCAAGCATCGCTCAGAAAGGCAAACATGCTGCGAAAGTCCACACGCACCATCGCGCTTGTCCTGTTTACTTATCAACTGCTGCTCCAACCTATAGCCAACACTTACGCCGCCGTGCCCGCGCGGTCTATTGACCTGCTCATCACCGGCGGCACGGTCGTGACGATGGATGCGCAAGGGCGTGTGCTTGAGGACGGCGCGGTCGCCATTGCGCACGGGCGCATCGTCGAGGTCGGGCCGGCTGATAGGTTAGCGCGCAAGTATGCGGCGCATGAAGTGATTGATGCGCGCGGGCGCGTCGTTCTGCCCGGCCTGATTAACGCACACACGCATGTGCCGATGACGCTGTTTCGCGGCATCGCCGATGATCTCGATCTGATGGAGTGGTTGACCAAATACATCTTTCCCGCCGAAGCCAAAAACGTTACCGAAGATTTCGTGCGCGTCGGCACGCGCTTGGGCCTCGCCGAGATGATTCGCGGCGGCACGACGACCTATTGCGATATGTATTACTTCGAGGATGCCGTCGCCGACGAGACCGCGCGCGCGGGCGTGCGCGGCGTGCTCGGCGAGACGGTGATTGACTTTCCCGTCGCTGACAACAAGACGCACGAAGAGGCGATGGCTTACACAGACAAGTTCGTCGCCAAGTGGCGCGGGCACACGCTCATCACACCGGCGATTGCGCCGCACGCGCCTTACACGGTCTCTGAGGAACACTTGCGAGAAATACGCCAGTTCTCCGACCGCACGGGTGCGCCCGTCGTGACGCACGTCGCGGAGACGAACAAAGAGATCGCAGACATCACACGCGATCACGGCGCATCGCCCGTTGCTTATCTCGCGCGCATCGGCTTTCTCTCGAACCGCGTCATCGCCGCGCACCTCGTCCACATCACCGATGAAGAGATCGCCACCTTGAAGCGGCTCGGCGTCGGCGCGGTGCACAATCCGCAGTCGAACATGAAACTAGCTTCGGGCGTCGCGCCTGTGCCGCAGATGTTGGCGGCTGACATCCCGCTGGGCTTGGGCACGGACGGCGCGGCGTCGAACAACGACTTGGATATGTGGGAAGAGATGGATACGGCGGCACTACTGCACAAGGAGTTCACGGGCGACCCGAAAGTCGTCCCTGCGCGCACGGCGCTGGAGATGGCGACCATCGGCGGCGCGCGGGCGCTCCATCTTGAGCGCGAGATCGGATCACTTGAAGCAGGCAAGCACGCCGACGTGATCATCGTTGACTTGGACAGCCTGCACCAGACGCCGCGCTACAATATCTACTCGCATCTCGTCTATGCGACCAAAGCGGCGGACGTGCGCACGGTCGTCATCGAGGGCCGGGTCGTGATGCGCGACCGGCGGCTCTTGACGCTCGACGAAGAGACGATCAAACGCGACGCACGCGCTTACCGCGAACGCGTCACGCGAAGCCTCGCGCCCGCGTCGGTCGCGCCGAATGAGAACGTACCGAAACGCCCGCGCCCGGCTGCGCCATCGCGTCGGACAAGACCACGCCCGCGGCCCCGGCCATAGCGCACAACTTAGTGTCAGAACCGCCTGCGGTAGCGGGCGGGTGCATGGTTACGCCACCTAAGACCCACCCGCTACCGCAGGCGGTTCTGACAAAAAACTCATCTTCGGAGTTGATCAAATTGCGGATTCGGGCGATAATGCTGGCTGAAAATTCGATACCTTCTAGCGAGCTTGAATGCTCGCTTTAGTTTTTTATGGAGTGGTTGCTAGTGAAGGGAATTCGATCCGGTCTCGCCAATAAGTTAGTCGTCAAACTAAGTTTCCTGCTCGTCCTATTCATCGGCGGCGGTGTGTGCGCGCATGCGCAATATCTCGTGCAATCGGATGGCGAGAACGCGCAGCAGCGCATCACGCGGGCGCGTGCGCTCGCCGCAGTCGGCAATCTGCCGGCGGCGCGCAGCGAACTCGAATCGCTCAAGGGAGCGCAAGGGGTGGACGAGTCCGTCCACGAGATCGCGCTCGTGCTCTTAGTCGGCGTCTATCTCGAACAGGCCGACTACAGCTACGCCGAGAATCTACTGAACGAAACTTTCACCGCGCGACAGGCGCAGCGCGACACGGCGACGCACGCTTACTTCGCCCTCGCCGGCCAAGTCATCAACGGCGTACGCGCACACATCGAACGCTATCGCGCGCTCGGCCTAGACGTAACCGATGCGGCACTTCCGTCTGAAGCTGCAAGCGATCTAGATCACTTGCGCGGGTTGCTTGAGCGCGTGGCCGCGCAAGGCAAACAGTTGGGTGCAGAGAGCGGCCGGACACTGGAAGCGTGGGCGTTGATTGAAGAGGCCGCAGGCTTACGCACGCGGCTCGCGCGCAACGCTGCCGAGCGCACACAGTGGCAGTGCGAAGTGGCGGACGCGCGCCAGCGCATTGTCGGCGCAGACCCGCGCCGCACGGCCAATAGCGCCGCGCCGTCTGCGCGCCCGCAGACGGACGCGAACCACGCAACCGCGCCAACGAACACGCAAGCCGCGCCGGCCGCTTCATCTGCCGCGCCAAACTCCACGCCCGCACAATCTGCGCCGACACAGAACGCCGTGCCCACGAGCGAACACAACTCCGCGCCGTCTGCCTCCACGACTACGACGACCATAATGCCGGCCAACGTGTCGAGCGCAAGCGCGCCTATTGTAGTTGCGCCACAGCCTGAGACGAACGAGCGGGCTGATGAAGCGCCAGCCGCGCCGGCGCAGCCACTCAATCTCGGCTCGACGTTGATCACAAAGGCGAGAGAGAAGTTTGCGCCGAGCTATCCGGCGCAGGCAAAATCGGCGCGCGTGGCGGGTAGCGTGACGGTCTTCCTAACGGTTGATGAGAAGGGCGAGGTCTCTGAGGTGCAGCAGGCGAACGGCCCCGAACTATTGCGGCGTGCAGCCGAAGAGGCGGCGCGGCGTTGGAAGTTCCGGCCCACGATCATCAACGGGCAGCCCGTCCGCGTCTCCGGTTATATCAATTTCAACTTCGCGCTTTAATCAATCCGCGCCCGCGTCTCGCCGTACATCTCTCTGCAATCACAACCCGAAAATTAACATTGACCGCCACAGGCGTGCGTGAGCGGCTCGGCCGGCTTCCAAATCTTCGCGCCCGAAACCTACACGCTGCACTTCAAAGTCGAGTTTCAGTTCTTCACCAATCAGGTGCGCGTCTATTACACGACCGATGGCACGCAGCCATGCGGCTCGTTCGGCTCGGTCGGCAATGTCACACAGCCCAACGGCACGCCTTGCGGCGCGGGCAACACGACGCAGGTCTCCGTCGCCAGTTATACCTGCACCTACTCCGACCAGATGCAAAGCCGTCAGGTCGTAGACGTGACGACCGCCACCATCCCGCCGCAGTCCGCCGGCACGACCGTCAAGTACATCGTCAGCGCATGGCACTCCGGCGGCGGCCCCGAAATCTTCGGCAACTCTGGCACGTGCGGCGGTTGCTTCTCGGCCACCAGTTCATCGGACGCGACCCAGTTCCAGTACAACGTGCTTGCGCCGCCCGCGATGCCGCTTATCATCTCGGAGTTTCGCCTGCGCGGCCCCGGCCCCAGTCCGACGCCGAGCGCGGCACAACAGGCAGCCGACGAGTACGTCGAGATTTACAACAACAGCGACTCGGATGTAACCGTCAATGCCTTCGATGGCTCGGCCGGCTTCGCGCTCGCCGCCTCAGATGGCACGGCGCGCTTCACGCTCCCCAACGGCACAGTTATTCCTGCGCGCGGTCATTATCTCGGCGTCAACTCCACCGGCTACTCGCTCGGCTCATATCCGGCCGGCAACGGTACGACGGCGACGGGCGATGCCACCTACACAACCAACATCGCAGACAACGCCGGCATCGCGCTCTTCAACACAGCGAACCCGGCCAACTTCACGCTCGCCAATCGGCTCGACGCGGTCGGCTCGACTGCGGGAGCCAACATGCTCTACAAAGAGGGCACGGGCTACACGGCGATCACGCCGTTCAATATTGACTACTGCTTCTATCGTGACCTGTCCAGCGGCACGCCGAAGGACACGGACAACAATTCGTTTGACTTCCTGTTCGTGGACACCGCCGGCACAGTCGCAGAAGCCGGACAGCGACTCGGCGCGCCGGGGCCGGAGAACTTGTCGAGTCCCATTCAGCGCAACGCTCTGGTCAAGTCGGCGCTGATTGATTCGGGCTGCACCACGACCTCCGTCGGCGTTAACAGCAACCCCGTCGGCGGCACTTGCCCGCGCGTGCGCGATACAACATCGGTCGGGCTACCGGGCAGCCCAACTGCCAACGGCACGCTCTCGATCCGTCGCACCTTCGTCAACAACACGGGCAGCAGCGTCACGCGCTTGCGCTTCCGCATCGTGGACATCACCACCTTGCCCGCAACCGGCACAGCCGACTTGCGTGGGTTGACCTCGACGGATGTCACCGCGACCTGCGTCAGCACGGGTCAAGGTTGTCCTTCCGGCACAGGTTCGATGGTGACAATTCGCGGGACGACTCTGGAGCAACCGCCCGCACAATCAACCAACGGCGGCGGCTACAACTCGACGCTCTCGGCCGACACGATCCAGTTGGGCACGCCGCTCAGCCCGGGCAACAAGATCAACGCGCAATTCCTACTCGGCGTAGCGAAGGGCGGCAACTATCGCTTCTTCATCAACGTCGAAGCGTTGCCGTAAAAACAGAAGGCAGAAGGCAGTAGGCAGTGAAGACAAACAGAAGGCCGGCGATTGATTCAGCCCTCGTCAGCTTACGAGGCCCATTTAATCGCCGGCCCTTTTTCTATCTTGAACTGCTTACTGCCTTCTGCCTTCTGCCTTCTGCTTTTCCCGTCCGAGCTGGATGAGGAGTTTGGCTTGCGGTTGCAATGTACGTGGTTCAGAGCCGCAACTGCCGCAGCCGGTCGCGCAGCCAGCGTCCTCAGCCCTGCGCGCCTGAAACGAACGCAGCCGCGCCCAACCGCGCCGCCCGACGTACACGCACGCCGCCAACACGATCAGAAGTACAGCAATGTTCTGCCAATCAAGCAACATCTCAACACACAAGCTCAAACAAAGAGCGAATCACAACTAACTGAAACCCAACAAACGTCCGCCCTGATACGTGATGAACGAAGCGATGTAGGCGAGCACGAGCATGTACGAGACCATGAACAGGGGCCAGCGCCAAGAGTTCGTCTCGCGCCGCACGATGGCGACCGTTGACATGCACTGGCAGGCGAGCACGAAGAAGACCATCATCGAAACCGCGACGAGCGGCGTCCATGCGCGCGTGCCATCGGCCCGCCGCGCGTTGCGCACCGCTTCGATGAGCGAACCTGATTGTTCTTTCGCGCCCTCGTCGCCGACGTTATAGACGATGCTCAAAGTGGAGACCAAAGTCTCGCGCGCGGCAAACGATGAGATCAAGCCGATGCCCATCTGCCAGTCGAAGCCGAGCGGGCGAATGGCCGGCTCGATCAAGCGGCCCAAGCGGCCCGCAAAGCTCTGCCGTATCTGCTCGCCCTTGTCGTCCGCCGCCGCAGGCTGCGCCGCAGCGTTCGTTGTGTTTGCGCCGCTAGTCGCTGCTCCGTTTGTCGTCGCTTGCGCGCTTACGGTCTGCGCCGCAGGCGTCGGCTGATGCAGGCGCGGGAAGGTGACGAGTGCCCACAGCAGAATCGAGATCGCGAGGATGACCGTGCCCGCGCGCCGCACGAACATCCACGCGCGCGTGCGCATCGTCTGCGCGATGTTGAGCGCGCTCGGCAGACGATAAGGCGGCAACTCAAGGACGAGCGGCGGCGGCGGCGCTTTCAGAATCGTGTGCTTCAAGACCCAAGCCACACAGATCGCCACGACGATGCCCAGCAGATACATCGCCATGATGATCACGACGCCGACCGACAGGATGCCGAAAACTTTCTGCCCCGTGAAGAACGCCGCGATCATCAGCGTATAGACCGGCAGCCGCGCCGAACAACTCATAAACGGCGCGATCAGGATCGTCGCCAAACGATCCTTCGGATTCTCAATCGTGCGCGTCGCCATGATGCCCGGAATCGCGCACGCGAAACTCGAAAGCAGCGGCATGAACGCCTTGCCGTGCAACCCGACGCTACGCATCAGCCGATCCATCAAAAACGCCGCGCGCGCCATGTAGCCGCTGTCTTCGAGTAACGCGATGAAGAAAAAGAGCAACAGAATCTGCGGCAAAAAGACGAGCACGCCGCCGACGCCCGCAATCACGCCGTTGACCAGTAGGTCGGTCAGCAAACCCGGCGACATGTGCGCCTGCACCGTGTTGCCGAGCGCGCCGAAGCCCTGATCAATCAAGTCCATCGGCAGCCGCGCCCAAGAAAAGATGGTCTGAAAGACGATGAACATGACGGCGAGCAGGATCAAGGGGCCGAAGACCCTGTGCGTGACGAACGCATCAATGCGATCCGTGATCGTGCTGTGCTCGGCGCGTCTGTGTCGCACTGCGCCGTGCGCCGCGCGCTCGATCCAGTCGTAGCGCGCAACGAGCGGCTCTTGCCACCAGTTCGGGTTCGCGGCCGCGAGCCGTGCACGCGCCGCCTTGATCTCCTCTTGCCGCGCTTCATTCGGCGGCAACTCGTCCGCGTACAACTCAGTCAATGCCACGTGGCGTTGTGCGTGCTTCGCTCCGCCGGCCGCTTGTTCCTGCTCGTGCCCGTTGCCCGCAAGCGCCAGCAACTCACGCTCGGCTGCTTCCGACAAACGCCAACCTGCCTGATGACTGCACTCCGCATCCGCTGCACACGCGACGGCCGCGGCGAGCGCATCGAGTCCGCGCCGTTGCGTAGCCACGACGGGCACGACCGGCACGCCGAGTGCGCGTGACAGTTGCACGGCATCAATCTCAATGCCGCGTCGTTCCGCCAGATCGATCATCGTCAAAGCGATGACGAGCGGGCGACCCGTCTCGATCAATTGGGTGACGAGATAGAGATTGCGTTCGAGATTGGTTGCGTCCACGACCGCAACGACCACGTCGGGCATAGGCACGACGCTTGCGCGCCCCAAGATCACATCGCGCGCGATCTGTTCGTCGAGCGAGGCTGCGTCGAGGCTGTAGAGACCGGGCAGATCAACGACGCGCGCGGGCGGCCCATCTTGCGTCAGCGGCCACACGCCCTCTTTGCGTTCGACGGTCACGCCCGGATAGTTGGCGACCTTTTGACGCAGACCAGTGAGTGCGTTGAAGAGGCTTGTCTTGCCGGCGTTCGGATTGCCGGCAAGCGCCACTGTCAGAGGCCGCGCGGCGCTGGCGGCGAGAGGCAGAGAAGTTGACGAATTCATAAAGCAGTGACAGAAGAAAGTCTGGTGGCTGGAGTCGAGAGTCTGGAGTCAAAAGCGAAAGCAGTTTGCCCTTTGACTCCAGACTCTCGACTCCAGCCACCAGACCTCTTAAATCTCTTAAGTCGTGACGACGCTGATCATCTGAGCTTCGGCGCGTCGGAGCGCGAGATGATAACCGCGCACGCGCACTTGAATCGGATCGCCGAGCGGCGCAGCCTTCACCACGCAGACCGGCGCGCCCGGCACAACGCCCATCTCCATCAGGCGCCGCGCAACCGCGTCCGCACCACCGACCGCGACGACGCGCGCACGCGCGCCATGCGGCAGCGTATTCAGACTCAACAAGCCATGTTGGACTGTCGTGGCAGCTTGAATATGGCCGCCGATTACGAGTTCCTGTGTTGCGGTGCTCATTGGGGGATCGCGCCAACGCGGCGCGCCTTTCAAGAAAGATGATTTCTAAGGTGAACCTTCGCCCACCGCTCCAGAGTATAGCGGAATTGAAAATAGATTTCAATTTCATTTCAAAGTTTTCGGCGGCCCTTCGTTTCCGGTCTAAATCGCTAGAGTCTCACTGCTGCGTCAGTTGAATGATCGAGAGATCTGCGCGCACCTGTCCGATGGGCGTGGTCGCGGTCACGCGCAAGGGCAAGTGGCGCTTGTCGGCGCTGACCCAGAGGTGCAGGTTCATTTGATTGCCCTGCGGGTCGTCGGTCGAGATTTCGAGTTGAATCGCGGGGATGCGTTGCCCGCCGAGTTCTATGGTCTCGCGTTTGACCGAACTGATGAAGAGCGTGCGCGGGCGGCGATTGATGAGCAGCGAGACGGCGTTGCGCTTGGGCGGCGTGAGATCGAACGAGCGTAGCGCGTAGAGCACAGAGACCCAATCGTACGTGCCGACCGGCACCTCGATTGATTTACCGTCGGTGACGATGGCTGAGCCGCGCTCTTGATCGATGGTGACGACGCCGGACGTTTGATGTCGCCCTTCTTGCACCTGCAACTCCGTGCGATAAGGTAGCAGCGAGGTCGCGTCAACGTAAGCACTGATTCTATCGTTGACCGGAAACAGGCGTTGCCCCTCGCCTGCGGTGCTGAGCGTCGCACTCAAGAGGATGCCGTCGCGATTGAAGAAGCGGCCACGCTGGCGCACTTGAAAATTGGCGACACCGATGGGCTGTGTGCCCGCGCCCAGATAGAACTTAAAGCCCAGCGGCTCACCGACCTGAAACGGCAGGCCCGTGATCTGCGTCGGGTCAGCGCTGTGTTCACGCGGTGTCGGTGTCGGTCGTGGCGTGGGGCGCGGCGTCGGCGTCGCCTGCGCCGCGATCTCTGCGGGCGGCGTCAGATCGACGATGTCAACGCTGGCGAGTTCAGCGCGAATTTCGCCGACACGTTGCCGTGCGGTGACGAGCACGGGGATATGGCGCGCATCATCAGAGAAATAGATGCGCACGCGATAGTCGTTAGCCGCAGAGTTGTCGCGGACGCGCAACTGCGTGACGAGCGCATTGAATGAACCGGCTGGCGTCTTGACCGTCTCGCGCCCCGTGACGCGCAACTCTGCTTGATATTGCTTGTCTTGCTGTTGCGCAGTGAGCGGATAGATCGAGCCGGGCGCGAGCGTCTGTGTGCGCAGGTAGTAGAGCGCGGATAAAAAGTCAAAGGTCGTGGGCGCGTTGTTCTCCGTCGTCGTGCCCGCGTTGATGACATCTGCGTCCGTGCTGAATGAACCACTGGTGATGCTCGGCGGCGGCTCAGGATTGTGTTTGCTGACTTGCGTGTGAAAGGGCTGGCCCGTGCGCGGATCGACGTAAGCAACGTAATCGTTGTTGATCGAAAGCAGCGCCGCGCGCACAGCTTCGACCGTAGCGACGTGCGCGCGCAGTTCGACGCCTTCGCGGTTGAAGTATGTGCCGCGCCCCGCGACGAACAGTTCGACGTGCGCGGCGGGCGCGAAGCTGGAGAAGGTGACGGTGTAGGTTAATTTTTCGCCGGGCTGGTAAGGTGTGCCGGTCGGCTGCTGCGCCAAGACTGACGCAATGCAGGTGCAGAAACAGATAACAATTAACAGTGCCGACAGCCGGCGTTCTCTTCGCTGCAACAGTCGCTTCCCCTTTGTCGCGGACTCGGCCCAACCGCTCCTCGAACGCGCGGCGTCAGACATTCGTTACACGCCGCGCGCCTCTGCGCTGTTCCGAAAGCTGCGGCCGGAAATAAGATGTTAGCAGATAATGGCGCGAAAAGCAGGGAGGGATAAGAACAGTAGCCAGTAAGTAGTAGGCAGTAGAAAAAGCATCTGTTCTTCTACTAGCTACTATCCTTTAAGTCCTCAGCCTTCATCTCTTCTTTGATCTCTTCAACGGCGCGAAGCGGATCGGGCGCATTTAGAATCGCGCGCCCGATGACGAGATAGTCAGCACCGGCGCGGACGGCCTCGGCGGGCGAGAGCACGCGCTTCTGATCATCGTGTGCAACACCGCGCGGGCGGACGCCGGGTGTGACGACGAGGAAGTCGCGACGCTCAACCGCAGCACGCACAGGCGCGATCTCGTGCGGCGAGGCGACCACGCCATCGAGGCCGCAAGCATCAGCCAAGCGCGCGAGTCGCGTGACTTGCCCTTCGAGTGTGTCGCTTACGCCGATCTCTGCGAGCGTCGCCGCGTCAGTGCTGGTCAACACGGTCACGGCGATCAGTTTAGGGCGCGGCAAACCTTCGCGCGTGGCCGTCTCTGTCACAGCTTCGGCGGCACGCCGCAGCATCTCGCTGCCGCCCGCCGCATGCACGTTGCAGAGCGTGACGCCGAGCCGCACAGCCTCGCGGCAAGCGGCCACGACTGTGTTCGGGATGTCGTGAAATTTCAGATCGAGAAACACGCGCCCGCCTGCTTGGACAAGCTCGCGCACAAAGGCGGGGCCGGCCGCCGTGAACAACTGCGCGCCGACCTTGAACATCCCCGCATGCCCGCGCAACTTATTGAACCACTCGCGCGCTTCGGCGGCGCGCTCAACGTCGAGCGCGATAATCAGTTTATCGTTCATAGATGAGCTACAGAGGTCAGCTATCAGCGAGCGGCTATCGGGCTAAAGCTGACGGCTGATGGCTGACAGCTAACAGCTTCTCCGCCTGACAACCGACGGCTTCGTCGAGCGTGCGGAAGCCGTGTTGCTGGACGAGGCGCGCGAGACCCTCGTTGATGTCGCGCGCAACAGTGATGCCTTCGTAAATGAAACCTGTGTAGAGTTGCAAGAGGCTCGCGCCCGCACAAATTTTCGCCCAAGCATCTTCGGCGTTGAAGATACCGCCGACGCCGATGATCATGAGCGCGCCACGCGCGAGCCGATAGAGCGTGGCGATCACTTCAGTTGCGCGTCGAGCGAGCGGCGCACCGCTCAAGCCGCCCGCGCCATAAGCTGCAACGACGCGCGCCGACGTGCGCAAACCGGCGCGGCTCGTGGTCGTGTTGGTGGCGATGATGCCTGCGAGTTGTGCACGCCGAGCCACGTCAACGATCAATTCTAGTTCGCGTTCGTCCAGATCGGGTGCGACTTTGACGAGCAGAGGCACAGGCCGGCGTGCGTACTGCGCGGCGAGTTCGCGGTTGCGTCGTTGGAGCGCATCGAGGAGCGCCGTGAGCGCGTCGGCGCGTTGGAGTTCGCGCAAGTTTGGCGTGTTGGGCGAACTGACGTTGACGGCGATGTAGTCTGCGTGCGGATGGATAAGCTCGAAGCTCGCCAAATAATCGGGCACAGCATCAGCGACATCAACTACGCGGCTCTTACCGATGTTGATGCCGAGCACGCAAGGCGGCCGACCTTGCGCTTTTAATCTTGCGGCGAGCGCCGCCGCGCCTCTGTTATTAAAACCCTGCCGGTTAATCAGCGCACGATCTGCGGGCAGCCGAAACAGGCGCGGGCGCGCGTTGCCTGCTTGCGCGTGCTGCGTGACCGTGCCGACCTCTATGAAACCGAAGCCGAGCGCCGCGAGTTGCTTGATGGCCACACCGTTCTTATCAAATCCTGCCGCCAAGCCCAACGGATTCGCGAAACGCAACCCGAACCGCGCCAACGCCCCAAACGGCTCACGCCCGAACCGCCGCGCCGCCGCCGCCCTCGCCGCCTCACTGCCAAGCGCGACCTTGAGCATGCGCAAGGCCAACTCATGCGCCGTCTCCGGCTCAAGCCGGAACAAGAAGGGGCGCGCGATGGAGCGATAGAACATTAACAGCCGTGACAGGTGACAAGCGACAGGTAACAAGCCGGAACAGGATTCTATCCTGTCATTCGTCGCTTGTCACTCAACACAATCTTCTGTCTATGCTTGTCCCTTCACTTCTATTCCTTCGCGCCCAACTCCCGCAACATCCCCTCCGCCTCATCCAACGCCGGCTTATAACAATGCGGCGGCCCATCACACCACGCCCGCTCTTTAGCGCGCTCTGCCTGCGTCCGCGCCTCATCACGCCTGCCCGCCTCCAACGCCAGCCGCGCCAGAAAATTATGAATCTCCGCCTGCGCCAAGCGATACTCACAACGGTCAGCGATAGCGAGCGCCTCTTCTGCCTGCGCTTGCGCTTCCTGTGCGTTGCCGCGTGCGCGATGCCAGCGCGCCCACGCGAGCAAGATGTTCGGCTCGTGCTCAACCATATTGATGCGGCGACAGCGCGTGAGCGAGTCGGTGAGGTGTTCGGCGGCGGCGTTCAGGTCTTTACCTTCTATTACCAACGCCACGCCCAATAGCCATTCAGCGCGGATGAAGTCGCGTTCAAATGTGAAGTACGTTCTCGCAACTTCGTCCGCCCATTTCCGCGATTCGCGCGCCATAGTTAGCGCGTCATTGATATTGCCCATCAAGATGGCGCGAAGCGAACGATACGCTCGAACAACAGATACGAAATTATTCCTCGCAACATTTTTGTATTTACGGTCTAATATCTCTTGAGCGAGCAATAATTCTGTCTCCGCCTCATCGAACTCACCGCGATAAGTGAGCAGCCTTCCTAAGTCTTGATGACTGACCGCTTCACCGAACTCGTTCTTGACTTCGCGGCATAACTCAATGCTTCGCCGCAGATGCCGTTCCGCCTCTGTCAGTTCGCCGAGGCTGCTCTGAGTTGTGGCGATGTTCACCAGTCCCACAACGAGATTTTCCCTGTCGTCTAACTTTTCTTGAAGGGAGTTTTGTTGCTCGACTAGCGGCAAGCCGCGACGAAACTGACCAGTGAGACTATACGAGCCCGCCAGTAAGTTCAGCGCCCACGCTTGCTCGCTTTCGTTCTTTAGTCGCGGCGGGCGGTCTTCGCCGTCGGGAAAGAGCGTGCCCAAAAGTTCGATGCAGATTTGATATGCGCCAAAGCGGTAGAAGAGTGGGGCGCGGAGTCGGTCACGGAACAATCCTGCTGCTTCATCATATCGTCCAGCCCGGACAGTATGGTGGTAGAGTTCGATGACGGGCGCGAGGTCTTCAATGTTCTGCGCCTTGTTCTCATTGGGCGTGGGGATTTTCGCGAAATAGTCGCGCAGGCGAGTGTGGACCCCTGTCTTGTCTGTCAGGCGGTCATAGGCATAGTGTCGCACAATAGGATGCAGGTCGTAGCGATTGTTCTTTGTGTCGCGTTGCAATAGCCCGCGCACTCGCAAGTCTTCGAGCGCGGCATCGAACCGCGCCTCGTTGCCGAGGGTGTTGAAGATCGTGAGCGCGTCGTAGGTCATCGGATTGCGAAAGGCGGCGATGCGCGAGAGGAGGGCGCGTTCTTTTTTGGGCAATGCTTCGTAAGACTGTTCGAGGATGTGATGCTGGCGTTGGATGAGGTCGGCGTGAACATCGTGGCGGGGCGCGGCGGCGATGTCGCCGGGCGTGTGCGCGTCGCGCGCGATTAAGCCGGAGAGCAGGCGCAGGCTCAAAGGATGATTGCCATATGCAGTGCACACGTTGGCAATCTCAGAATCTATTCCTTTCGCTACGCCTTGCGCGCGCATGAAAGCGACGGCGTCGTCGCGGGGCAATTCTTTCAATTCTTGTTTGAGCACGCCCGCGAGCGCATCGCCTGCGCGGTCTTCGATGTCGCGCACCATGAGCCGTGTAGTGAGTAGCATTTTGGCGCGGGTCGTACCTGAGGAAATATCTCTGAGCCAGCGGGCGGCAATCGGGTCAACGCAGGCGCGCGCGTCGTCGGATATGTCGGCGGCATCGTCTTGTTGATAGGCCGCGTCGAGGCGTGCGTAGGCGCGGAGTTGGCGCTCGAAGCCGTCGAGGATGAAGAGGATGCGTTTGTGTTGTAACTGTTGGCGTAGTTCCTGCGCTCGGTCGTAGGTTGTCGGGAAGCGCGCCGCGTCAATCGTTGGTTGACCGGTGACGTACTTGAACGCATCGTCAATGAATTTGGCGAACGAGGATTCGCCCTCGTAGAAAGACCACCACATGACGCCCGCGATTGCGGTAGCGTCGGCGGATTGCTTATCAGTTAATACGTCGTGCTTCATCCAGTACCATGCGAGGGCGGACTTGCCCATGCCGCCCATGGCGATGAGCGCGCAGATGGGCTGCGCGTCGTCGGCGAGCCATGCGGTCAGTTCTTTGCGTTCCTCAACTCGACCTGTGAAGTTGGCTTGCAAAGCGTAGGTGTGGACAAGGTGGGAAGTCGGCGTGCCAGTTGCGGCGTGTGCTTGTGTGATAGTTGGCGCTTTGCCGATGGCGGTGATGACGCGTGCGAGTTCGGTGTCCCAGTTGGTTTGCTCTGTGAAATCGGCGTGAGTAACGATCTGCAAGCGGTCTGGTAGGTCACAGTCTTCCAACAGCAACGGAAGCAGTCGCCTTTTTCTGCCGATCAGATCAATCGTTTGAGTTACCAGTGCGGCAAATTGATCCAACTCACTCTCCGTCCAGTTCGGCGTCATGACAACAATCGTCTTGCGACTCTGCTTTGCCGCATCGGTCATGTTGTCTAAGATTGGGCCGCCTATCTCGAAGTCGCGAGAATCAATGCAGCGCAAGCTGGCTGATTCGAGACGCGGCAGCAGCCATGTGCGCACCCAATCAGCGTCTTGATGACTGTAGCTGATGAACACGTCGTAGGGGAGGCTCGACACCGTTGGTTCTCCTTATTGAATGCAGAGCTTAGGCGCGCATCGAATTTTCATTGTTGGCAGTGAGCAGCAGACGAACAGTCAAGCCTAGCGGTCTTTGGTCGCTAGGCAGCATCGCGCAACTGCTTGAGACTGTCAATGATTACTTGTGCTCGCGGGAGAGAAGTTAACAAGGATTCGCGGCAAGCACTCGTCACTTATTACTGCTTTATGCTAGTATCCGCAGCCAATGGAACTTGTCGAGAAGGCACGGATTATGGACAGCGCGCGGATCAATCGCGCGTTGGCGCGTCTGGCTTCGGAGATCGTGGAGGAGAATCACGGGGCGGACGATCTCTATCTGGTCGGCGTGCAACGGCGCGGCGTGCCGCTGGCGGAGCGTCTGGCGGATAAGATTGCAGACCTCGAAGGGCAGCGCCCGCCGGTCGGGGTGGTGGACATCACGCTCTACCGGGATGATCTGACGACCGTCGGCACAAACCCTATCGTTAACCGCCGGACAGACCTACCGGGCGGCGTCGAGAATCGCAACATCATACTGATTGACGATGTGCTCTACACGGGCCGGACGATCCGCGCGGCGCTCGATCAGTTGATTGACTTTGGCCGCCCGCGTCGTGTGCAGTTGGCCGTGCTCGTGGATCGCGGCAAGGAGCATCGTGAGTTGCCGATTCATGCGGACTACGTCGGCAAGTTTGTGCCGACGAAGAAGAGCGAGATCATCAAGGTAATGCTCGATGACATTGACGGCGAGGAAGGGGTCGCCATCGTGGAGCGACCGACAGCCGAAGGCGAATGAGCGCGGGCGACCCTGAGTGGTCGCCTTTTTTGTGTCAATTGCAATCGAACTGGAGAGCGGATGCGCAAGAAGATTGACAAGGAAGAACAGAGAACAGACGAACGCGCGCCGACGGGCCTTGCGCGCAAAGACCTGCTCGGCATACGCGAGTTGACGAGCGCAGAGATCGTGCACGTGCTCGATACGGCTGAGACTTTCCGCGACATCTCGCAGCGCGAGATCAAGAAAGTGCCGACCCTGCGCGGGCGCACCGTCATCAATCTCTTCTTCGAGCCTTCGACGCGCACACGCACTTCATTTGAGCTAGCCGGCAAACGTCTCTCCGCCGATACCATCAACATCAGCGCCTCGACTTCAAGCGTCACTAAAGGTGAGACGCTCTTGGACACGGCGCGCAACCTTGAAGCGATGTCGCCGGATTTTATCGTCTTGCGCCATCCATCGGCGGGTGCGGCGCACGCGCTCGCGCGCATCTGTCGGGCGGCGGTCATCAACGCGGGCGACGGCGCACACGAACATCCGACGCAGGCGCTGCTTGATGCGCTTACGATTCGTCAGCACAAGGAACGCATCGAAGGACTTGAAGTCGCCATCCTCGGCGACGTGCTGCACTCGCGCGTCGCGCGCTCGAATCTGCACCTGTTAACCAAACTCGGCGCGCGTGTGCGGCTCGCAGGGCCGGGGCCGCTCGTGCCGCCGGAGTTGGCGACGCTCGTCGCGGGCGGCGCGGTGCGGACGGCGCATCGCATCGAAGAGGCGGTCGAAGATGCAGATGTCGTCATGGTCTTGCGCATTCAACGCGAGCGACAGACATCGGCCTTCTTTCCATCCTTGCGCGAGTACGCGGTGCATTACGGTCTGACCCGCAAGCGTCTGAGCGCGGCGCGACCTGATGCCATCGTGATGCATCCGGGGCCGATGAATCGCGGCATAGAGATCGCTTCGGACGTGGCCGATGGCACGCGCTCGCTCATCCTCGATCAAGTCGCCAACGGTCTCGCCGTCCGCATGGCTGTGCTCTATCTGCTTGCAGGCGGCTCAGCCCTTGCGCAAGCGCAGACTAGAGCAGAAGCGAGCGACGCAGCAGAACAGCGACGCGATAAAGCAAACAAAAACGCGGCGCAACTCGCGCTGCTCGAACCTGTCCCGGCCGGTTAAAGAGCATTATGAGACTACTCATCGCCAACGGTTACGTGATCGATCCGACGCAAGGGATCAACGGCGGCCAAAATCTCTTGATTGAAGACGGGCGCGTTGCGGCGCTCCTCAGTCGCGGCGACGACGTACCCGAAGGTGCGGAGGTGTTCGACGCGACAGGTCTCATCGTCGCGCCCGGCTTCATTGATCTGCACACGCACCTGCGCGAACCCGGACAGGAATATAAAGAGACGATTCAGACGGGCGCGTTGGCTGCGGTCGCGGGCGGCTACACTTCCGTCTGCGCGATGCCAAACACCGATCCAGTGAACGATAATCCAGCCGTCACGCGCTTCATCATCGAACAAGCTGAAGCGGCCGGACTCGCCAACGTCTTTCCGGTCGGCGCGATCACTAAGGGATCGCAAGGCAAGGAACTCGCGGAGATGGGCGAGATGCGGCGCGCAGGCATCGTCGCCGTGACGGACGACGGCCGGTCTGTGCCGTCAGCCGGCATGATGCGCCGCGCGATGGAGTATGCGCGCGGGTTTGATCTGCCCGTGATGGATCATTGTGAAGAGCGCACGTTGACGGCGGGCGGCGTGATGCACGAAGGCGAGTGGTCGCTGCGTCTGGGTTTGCGCGGGTCTGTGGCGCTGGCGGAGGAATTGGACGCTTGGCGCGACTGTGCGCTCGCAGAACTCACGGGTGCGCGCCTGCATCTTGCGCACGTCTCGACACGCGGCGCAATTGAAGCCGTGCGCCGCGCCAAAGAGCGTGGCCTGCGGGTCACGTGCGAAGTCGCGCCGCATCATTTCACGTTGACGGATGCGGCGGTTGAAGGCTACGACACGAACACGAAGATGTGCCCGCCGCTTCGGAGTGAGGAGCATCGCGCGGCGCTCCTTGAAGCTCTAGCCGACGGCACGATTGACGCCATCGCCACAGACCACGCGCCACATCACGCAGACGAGAAGGCGCTCGAATACGATCACGCGCCAAACGGCATCACGGGGCTTGAGACGGCGGTTGGTCTCGCGCTCGACCGGCTTGTGCATCAAGGCGTCGTTGGTCTCGAACGGCTCGTCGAACTCTGCTCCGTCAAGCCCGCGCGCATCTTCAGCCTCAAGGATCGCGGCACGCTCCGTCCGGGCGCTTGGGGCGACGTGACGATCATTGATCCCGATCTTGAGTGGACATTTCAAGCCGCCTGCTCTGAGTCTAAGAGTCGCAACACGCCCTTCGATGGCTGGACGCTGCGCGGGGCAGCCGTCGCCACCATCGTTGCCGGCCGCATCGTCTATCGGCGCAGCAGCGAACAGACGGCGGCGCATGCACGTTAGTCTCATCGCGCCCGCAAAAAGATTGACAAATCAATTCAGCAAAAGAGATTATCTCCGCGCTCTTGTGCGCTCGTGTCTCTGCTAACGGGCGCACCGGTCTTGCCAATGTCCTTGCGCAGTCGTCACATGATCAAGCTGCAATGTTGGTCATGCGTCCGTTCATGCCTACATGTCGAGAGAAGATCATGAATAGACACCGCACCCGTCTCGTCTCAACGATCCTGCTGCTGCTGTTGTCGCAATCCGTTGTCGGCGCACAAGTCGAGCCTGCTGATCAGGACGTGCGCACCATTCCTGAATCGGAGACGGACTTTTTTCTCACGCTCATCGAGGCGCAACTCAGTTTCGTGAAAGACGCACAGGGGCAAGTCACACAACTCATCCTGCACCAGAACGGGCGGGATACTCCGGCGAAGAAGATCAAATGATGAAAGGAGCTAGACATGGCAGACTTTAGAATGGTCGTACTCGGCGATTCCGTAACTTGGGGACAGGGACTTCTGACGGAAGAGAAGTTTTACTCGCTCGTCAAACGCGCGCTCACCGGCACGAATGGGGCGCAAGGTTGCACCGTGCTGGCTCATTCAGGCGCGACCATCGGCGCAAACGTACAGACCACCGAGCCGAGGGTTGATGGCGAAGTCCCGACCTCTTATCCCACCATCATCCAGCAGTGCGATGCGTTCACAGATGCGCCCGATGCGGTGGACTTCGTTCTCCTCAACGGCGGGATCAACGACATAGACGTTCGTCTGCTCCTCAACCCAATCACCGACACAAAGGATTTGCACGATATGATCCTGCTGTTCTGCTACAGGGACATGAAGCTGTTGCTCGGCAAGGTCGTCAATAGGTTCACTAAGCCGACGGCGAAGATTGTGGTGACGAGTTATTTTCCGGTGCTGAGCGAGCAGAGTCTGCCGCCGCTCGTGCATGCCTTTCTCGCGCTGTACGGCGTCAGCAGCGGAATGTTCTTCCCGCATCTGGCGGAGCAGATCGTGGCGAAGGTGGTCGCTAATTGCACACAGTTCTGGAACGAGTCCAACGCGGTCTTTCAACAAGCGGTGAACGAAGTGAACGCACAGGCGGGCGGTGCGCCGCGCGTCTTCTTTGCCCAGCCGCCCTTCACCGCCGCGAACTCTGCGCTTGCGCCGAACGCTTGGCTCTGGGGCGTGAATTTTAACCTGTCGCCACAAGACCCTGTGCAAGCTGCCCGGCATCAGTCCTGCAACGCGCATGAGCAAGACCCTATCCAACGAGAAATCTGCTATCGCGCCTCAGCCGGGCATCCCAATCTGACCGGCGCACAGCAATTCGCCAACGCCATTCTCGCCGTGATTCAGTAGCGCAAATGCAACAGGTCTTATAAACACCTGTGGTGCAATTTCGACCAATGTTTATGCGAGTTCCAGCGCAGCCTTTACTGTGTCGCGCGGAACTAACCCAAGATGTCGTTGACGCTGACGGCGAGACCGAGGATGGTTTGGGCTTGCACGTCTGCGCCGCGTTGGCAGTGTTGGCTTGTTTGATATGCGCCGCCGACGGGTGCGACGTAAAGCTCGATGCGCTCGTCGGGTAGATTGATCAACCAGACCTCTTTGATGCCGGCTTGCGCGTAGAGCGGCAACTTGATTGTCCGGTCGGTCTCGACCGTTGTGTCGGCGACTTCGATGACGAGCAGTACATCGGACGGGCGCGGGTGCGCGTGACGATAAAAAATCATCGCGCCAGCGCAGCAAGGTCACGTCAGGTTGCGGTTCGGAGAAATCGTTCAAACGGATCGGACTTTGCACGCGCACAATGAAATTACGTTGCGCTAATCTGCTGAGCAGAAATACGAGGGCATCAACACACGCGGCGTGAGGACTACCGATGGGTGACATTTCATAAATATCTCCTTCGATGAGTTCAAGGCGGGCATCCCTGCCAAAGATGCCCGCCGCGCCCATGCGCTCGTACTCGTCGGCTGTGATCCAGCGTTTCGCCAGTTCGCGCGCCATCGCTTCACTCTTCCTCTTCCGCTCTAATGCGTCCTTCCGCTCGCGCCTGCTCGACGATCTTCTGCGCGATGTTGCCGGGCACAGGATCATAGTGTGAGAACTCCATGTGATAGGAGCCGCGTGCGCCGGTGATGGAGTTGAGTTTGGATTGATAGTCGAGCATCTCGGCCATCGGCACTTGCGCTTTGATGACCTGATTCTTGCCGCGCATCTCCATGCCTTGCACGCGCCCGCGCCGTGAGTTCAAGTCGCCCATGATGTCGCCGCTGCATTCCACCGGCGCAACCACCTCGACGTTCATGATCGGTTCGAGCAGCGTCGGTTTGATCTTGTCCACAGCATTGCGGAAAGCTTTGCGCCCGGCGGCGCGGAAGCTGTGCTCGTCCGAATCAACCGTGTGATATGAACCGTCAACGAGGATGGCTTTGAAATCAACCATCGGGTAGCCGGCGATTGCGCCGCCCGACGCCGCTTCGATGATCCCTTTCTCAATCGCCGGCCGGAATTGCTGCGGCACTGAGCCGCCGAAAATCTTATCCTCAAACTGAAAGCCGCCGCCGCGCGGCAGAGGCTCGAACACAACCTTGCAATCGCCGAACTGGCCGCGCCCGCCCGTCTGCTTCTTGTGTCGGCCTTGCACTTCGGCGCGCGCAGTGATCGTCTCCTTGTAAGGCACTTTCGGCGGATGCAGGGCCACTTCGACGTGGAAGCGATTCTTTAATTTCTCGACCACAGTCTCGACGTGCAGTTGTCCTGAGCCGGAGAGGATGAACTCTTTCGTCTGCGCATCGCGCGAGAAATGAAGCGACGGGTCTTCTTCTAAAATCTTGTGCAAGGCGACGCTGATCTTCTCTTCGTCTTGGCGCGACTTCGGCTCGATGGCAAAGGAGATGGCCGCTTCTGGGAACTGCACTTGATCGTAAACGATGGGCGCGGCCTTGTCCGCAAGCGTATCGCCGGTCTGCGTCTCTTTCAACTTCACGCACGCGATGATGTCGCCCGCGTTGGCTTCGTCCACCTTGTCGAGTTGCTTGCCTTGAATCGAATGCAAAGCGCCGAGTCGTTCCGCCACGCCGCGCGTCATGTTCTGCACCGTCGCGTCGTGCTTGACGTGACCGCTGACGACTTTCATCACGGTGATGCGACCGGCGAACGGATCGGCGATGGTGCGAAAGACGTAAGCGGAGAATGGCTCGGACGAACTGTACTTGCGCGTCAAGGGTTCGCCGCCGTCCGTCTCGGGCGCGGTGCGACCGTGTTCGGCTTCGTGCGTGTCGGGTGCGGGCGCGTAGTCAACGATACCGTCGAGTATGTTCTGCAAGCCGACGAGCGTCGCGCTTGAAGCGGCGAAGACCGGGCACAGACGGCTCGCGGCAATCGCCTTCGAGATGTTCGGCACAATGTCCTCTTCGGGCAGCGTGCCCAACTCGAAATACTTCTCCATTAAAGCATCGTCCGATTCCGCGATGACTTCGATCAGGCGCGTGCGCTCTTTATCAACCACGTCGCGCCCCGCCGCCGGAATGTCAATCTCTTTGGCCTTGCCTTCAGCGTCAAACTCGTAAGCCTTCATGTGGACGATGTCCACGACGCCTTTGAAATCCTTCTCCTTGCCGATGGGCAGAGTGAAAGGGACGATGGCGCGGCTGAAAGTTTGACGCGCGCTGTCCAAAGCCGCGCCGAAGTCTGCGTGCTCTTTATCAACTTGGTTGATGACCATCATGCGCGGCGTCATAAACTCGTTCGCGTAAGCCCAAGTCTTTTCGGTCTGCACTTCAACGCCTTTGACCGCGTGGACGACGACGAGCGCGCAATCGGCGACGCGAAGCGCAGGGCGCGCGTGCGCGATGAAGGCGGCGTAACCAGGCGTGTCAATTAAATTAAGCTTGTGATCTTTGTATTCGAGATGCGCGAGCGCGGAGTTCAGAGTGATCTTGCGGGCGATTGCGTCTTCTTCATAGTCGGTCGTGGTCGTGCCTTCGTCCACTTTGCCCCAACGCGGCGTCGCGCCCGCGAGGTAGAGCAGGGAACTGACGAGTTGCGTCTTGCCTGAGTCGCCATGACCGATGATGGCGAGATTGCGAATCTGATTTGTCGGATAAACTTTCATAACGGTTAAAGCAGCATCCTTTCGACGGGTGTAATTTGAGACGCAGAACCGAGCGATCAGCGCTTACATCGGCACAGATTCTTGTGCGAGATCGCGCTCTCTGGTATGCAGCAAATTTAGCTGAGCGCAGGCACAGATGGCAAGCGGCCGAACAGAAGTAGAGAGGCGAAAGGCGCAGGGCGAAAGCGAGGCGGGATAGATTGTTGGCTTAATGCTCTTTCGCCGAGTCAAGCGCGGTTCAAGTGCGAGGTGAGTTGAGTTCGGTGTTATGATCTCTGCCATGGCGACGGAGACGGCGGAGTTGGAAGTTTACACGGACGGTCAATGCCCCCTGTGTCGCTGGATGCGTGCGCGGGTTGAGCCGCTCGACACCGAGCGTAGGCTCGAATGGTTCGACTATCACGAGCCGGAGGTGCTCGCACGCGCGCAGCCGCACACGCCGCGCGAGTTGGCCGCAGAGATGCACGTGCGGCGCAGACGCGACGGCGCTTGGCGCAAAGGCTACTGGGCTTGGCTCGAAGTCTTGCGCGTGCTGCCGCGTTGGCGTTGGCTCGTGCCCATCCTCTCAGTCTGGCCGTTCACGGCGCTCGGCCCGCACCTCTACCACTTCATCGCCACACGCCGCTACACACTCTTCGGCATCCCCCCGCCCTGCGACGAAAGCGGCGTCTGCCAACTGCACACGACACAAAAATAGACACTTTGCACGTTCTGTAAGAGCTTTTGGACGTGCAAAAGGAGCAAATGGAGTTTCGTTAAGAGCATTTGGAGTTTCATTTGCTCCAAACGAAGTTCCGTTTGCTCTTAACGAAACTCCAAAAACTCCAAACGAAACTTCAAAAGCTCTTAACGAAGGTTCGTTTGCTCTGTTTGGAGTTCCAAAAGCTCTTAACGGAACTCCATTTGCTCCTAACGAAACCTCAAAAGCTCTTACGGAAGCCCCAAAAGCTCTGATTGAGTGTTCGTTTGCTCCTGCCGAACGCGCAAAAACTCCCACGGCGTGCGCGGGCAGCAAGTCCGCCTCTACAGCCATCTTTAGCGCGTCTCTCTGCATCATAAAAGCGCCGAAATCAAGGCGGGCAAGACGGCTGCGCGCGAGACGGATGTCGTTAAAACCTCGCGCGCTTTTGCTCGCTCAGGAGAGGAAATAGGTTCATCATGAGGAAACTCTTTTTATCTGTGGCCGCTTTCATGTTGGCGCTATCGGCGTCTGCGAGCCTGCCGGTCAGTGCCGCCGGACGCGCGGACGACAAAGCGCATCGAACGGTTAAAGGGCACGTGCAAGTGCCGCTCAATCTGGCGGTGTTGGTGCAGGACGACTTGGTCTCGCGCGTCGGGAGCGAACTAGGCGTGACGGGCGATTTCATCCGCGCGCTGCCCGCAAGCTCGCGCGTCATGGTCGGCTATTTGACGGCCGGCACATTGCAAGTGCGCCAGCCGTTTACAAATGATCTGGAGCAGGCGGCGCGCACGCTACGCACGCCGGTCGCAAATGAATCGGCTGCGCCTTACAACCCTTACGTCGAAGTGCTTGAGGCGCTGCGCAAGTTCGATGCGAACAACTCGAACCAGAACGCGGTGCTGCTCATCTCCGATGGTCTCGACACCTCGCGCGGCTTCGACTCGGACTCCGCGCTCAATAGCATTGACCTCAAACGCGCCGTGCGCGAAGCCAAACAGCGTAACGTCTCTGTCTATGCCTTCTACGCGCCGACGGTCGGCTTGACTAGCTACGACCAAACGGCCGTCAGCTACGGGCAGAGCGCGCTCAATCGCATCGCAAACGAGACGGGCGGACGCGCCTTCTTTCAAGGCACGAGCTTCGTCACCTTCGATTCATACTTCGACAACTTGCGCCGCGCGCTCAACGCACGCTTCGCGCCCCTTTCTTAACTCACCAAGGAGAGTTAAGACCCAGCCGCTAAGGGCACGAAAGAGCAGCGTTCGCTCTTTCGTGCCCTCTGTGTCTTTTTGTGAGCAACAATTGATTCCTGAGCCGACCGAAAATAATTTTGCTGCGCGCCGCCGTCCGGTGATAAAGTGTCGCGCACCCCGCGCCCTTAGCGAGCGACCCCCACTCCGACTCGCACAAGGCGCGCGCCTCCGGGTCTGGTGTGATGAAGACCAACAGCGGACGTGAATACTGCCTGATCGTCGAAGGCGCGTACCTATCGCAGTCTGAGGCGGAACATGCTTTGCGCGATCCGTTCATTGAAGAGTGGGTCGAAGAGACCGGCCGCTTTCGCATCCACAATCTGAACGAGATGGAGATCGTGCCGGGCGTCGTGCTCGGCGCACTCGGCATTGAGATGCTCGACGAAGAGTTGTTCGAGATCGCCAGCACAGACCCGGAACGGCCTCTGACTGAACACAAAGCGCGCGGCGTGGCCGAGGCCCTGCGCCGTCACGATATGTTCGACGAGATCACGGTCGAGCCGCGCAACGTCGCGCACGACGCAGACGCGCAAGAGACGGGCGAACAGACTTGAAACTTTATCTTTGCTCTAAGGCTCGCGGGCGATGAGCGACAAGGGCGGCGACGCGCGCGCCGGGCGGCAGTCTGTTGTTTCAGACTGCCCTTGCGCCGCCACAGTCGCGCAAGGCGATCAGCCCTTACATCCTAGTGCAACGTCTTGGCGAACAGTGTTACACTTAGTTGTCCAGTTGAACAATGACTGATTTTCTCAATGGGCGCGTTCGCGTCCTTTGCGGCGACATCACAGAGCAGCAGGTGGACGCGATTGTAAACGCGGCCAATTCGAGCTTGCTCGGCGGCGGCGGCGTGGACGGCGCGATCCATCGCGCGGGCGGGCCAGAGATTTTGGCCGAGTGCCAAGAAATACGCCGCACGCGCTACCCTGATGGGCTGCCGACGGGCAAGGCCGTCATCACAACGGCGGGCAACTTGCCCGCGCGTCATGTGATTCACACTGTCGGCCCCGTCTGGGGCTATCACGGCGGGCGTGAGCCGGAATTGTTGGCCGCTTGTTATCACAACTCGCTCGCGCTCGCAGTCGAGCACAGACTTGAGTCCATCGCTTTCCCCTCGATCTCGACCGGCGCTTTCGGCTATCCGCGCCACGAAGCCGCGTGCGTCGCGGCGCAAGCCATCAGCGCGTTTCTCTTGCACGAGGTCGGCACGGCGCAGTTGGAGGTTGAGCGCCCCACGCTCGCGGAAGTGCGGCTCGTCTTCTTCGCGCAGAGCGACGCGGACATATTTGTGCGCCATCAACGGTTCGTTCGGTAGCGTGTCTTAGTTAGTTGTTGAGCTTTAAGTTGAAACTTAATCGTTAGCCGCAAAGGATGAACTTTTGAGACCATGCAGATGTTGAAAGAGATCGAAGTGTCGGAGACTGAAACTGAAGTTCAAACGAGCCGCGCGTTGCCGGAGAGTCTGCGCGCGTTAGAGCGTCTGTCTTGGAACTACTGGTGGAGTTGGGCGGCGGACGGTGCGGCCGTCTTTCGCGATCTTGATCCGGAGACGTGGGAAGAATGCGAGCACAACCCGCGTTGCGTCCTGCGCGAAGTCAGCGAATTTCGCCTGATGAAGATGGCGACCGATCCGGCTTACATCGCGCGCGTCGCCCGCCTCGCCGACACGTTCGACCACTACATGAACCCGGAGACGCAGACTTGGGCGCGCACGCACGCGAGCGCGATCACGCACGCCAATCCGGTCGCATACTTCTGCGCTGAATTTGGCGTCCACACTTCTTTGCCATTCTATTCCGGCGGTCTCGGCATACTCGCCGGCGATCACTTGAAGTCTGCGAGCGATCTGGGCTTGCCGCTCGTCGCCGTCGGGCTGCTCTATCATCATGGCTACTTTCGGCAACGCTTGCGCCGCGACGGTTGGCAAGAGGAACACTACAGCCAGATCGATACTGAGCGTCTGCCGATGCAGTTGGTGCGCGATGATGAGGGTGTGCCGATGCTCATCGAGATGCAACTGCGCGGGCGCACTGTGCGCGCACAGGCTTGGCGCGTCGAAGTCGGGCGCGTGAATTTGTATCTACTCGACACGAACGTCGAAAGCAACGATGGCGTTGACCGGCTCATCTCCGGCCATCTCTACGGCGGCGACCGCGAGACGCGTTGCGTACAAGAGACTCTGCTCGGCGTCGGCGGCGTGCGCTTGCTGCGCCGGCTCGGCGTCGAGCCGCGCGTCTTTCATCTGAACGAAGGGCACTCGGCATTTTTAACTTTAGAGCTTGCACGCGAGTTGACGACCGCAGGGCGTAGCTTCGCTGCGGCAGCCGAAGCTGTGCGTGCGCGTTGCGTGTTCACGACGCACACGCCGGTTGCCGCCGGTCATGACGAATTCTTGCCGGGACTCGTCGAACATTGTTTCGGGCACGAGTACATCGCGTCGCTCAGTCTCACACCCGCAGAGTTTCTCGCGCTCGGTCACATCAAGGCGACGGACGGCACTGATCTCTTCGGACTGACGCCGCTCGCCTTGCGCATGTGTCGCTCAACGAACGGCGTCTCGCGCAAACACGGCGCGGTCTCGCGCGCGTTGTGGCACGAACTATTTCCGGGGCGCACGGTTGAGGAAGTGCCAATCACTTCGGTGACGAATGGCGTGCATGCGCCGACATGGGTCGCGCCGCTCCTGCGCGCGTTGTACGAGCAGCGCATCGGGCCGAACTGGGATGAGTTGCAGTGCGACATCGAATGTTGGGCGCAAGGCGTGGCGCGCATCACTGATGAAGAGTTGTGGCGCGTCCATCACTTGCAGAAGCAACTGCTCGTCGCCTTCATGCGCCACCAGCAATATCACGCGCGCTTGCAGCGCGGCGAAAGCCCAGAGGTTGCCGAAGCCGCGCTTCGTGCGTTCGATCCTGAAGCGTTGACGATTGGTTTTGCGCGGCGCGTTGCGGCATACAAGCGCTGGAGTCTATTGCTGCATGACGCGGAGCGCTTGATGAGATTGATGACCGACAAGGAGCGACCACTGCAATTCGTCTTCGCGGGCAAAGCGCACCCGCAGGACGAGGGCGCGAAACAGATTTTGCATCAGCTTGTGCAGTGGAAACTCAACCCGCAGATTATCCATCGCGCCATCTTCATCCAAGATTACGATCAGGACGTAGCGCGCCAGTTGGTGCAATCGGTTGACGTATGGCTGAACGTGCCGCGCCGCCCGCTCGAAGCTTCGGGCACGAGCGGCGAGAAGGTGGCGATGAACGGCGGCTTGAACCTGTCCGTCTTGGACGGCTGGTGGCCTGAAGGTTATGACGGCACGAACGGCTGGGCCATCGGCGACACGACCTTGCGCGAAGGCGAGACGAGCGACGAAGACACATGCGACGCCGAATCGCTCTATCAACTGCTTGAAACACAGGTCGTCCCCGCTTACTACGAACGCGACGCGCAAGGCATCCCGCGCCGTTGGGTGCAGATGATGAAGCGGGCCATCGCCACGCTCGTCCCCGCGTTCAACTCCGACCGCATGGTGCGCGACTACACGCAGCAGATTTATCTTGGCGGAGCAGAGTAGGGCGGAACGCAGAAGGTGGAAATTAGAGGCAGAGCCGAAGGGTAACGCCCTCTGGCTCTGCCTTTCACTTTGCCTGTAGCCTTCAGCTAACAGTTGCCGGTTCACCTGACAATTTCAAGTGCGCGACGCAGTTCTTGCCCTCGTTCTTGATGGCGTACATCGCGTCGTCGGCTTGCTTGAGCATGAAGTCAACGGTGCGCGGTGGCGTGATCCATGTGACGACGCCGATGCTGAAGCTGATGGGCCAGCCTTGCCGCGCGCCCACCGCAGCAAGGTTCTGCTGTACACGCCGAACGACCACCTGCGCGGCATCGTCATTCGTCTCCGGCATTAGAATCACAAACTCGTCGCCGCCGAGCCGCGCGATCATGTCAAGCTCACGCAAGCTCTGTTTGATCGTCTGCCCGACCGTGCGCAAGACTGTGTCGCCGGTCGAGTGGCCGTAATGGTCGTTCACGGCTTTGAAGTTGTCCACGTCCATGTAAGCGACCGTAAACGGATGACGAAAGCGGCGCGCACGCACGATCTCCTGATTGGCGACCTCCATGAACGAGCGCCGATTGAGCAAGCCCGTAAGGTCGTCTGTGCGCGCCAACTCGCGTTCGTGTTCGAGCGAACGCCGGAGCGCCGAGATGAAATAAGCGACGAAGAGAAATGCGCCGAGTCCGGTCAGGGCGTTGAGGTAAGGCAGGAACGGATGCGCGGCGAAATGCGCGAGCAACTTCTGCGTCGTGAAGTCTGTCAACGCACTCACACAGGCCATGAAAATCCCGGCCCGCCGCCCGACCAGCCACGCGACAAACGAGACGGGCAATAGGTAAAAGAGCGTAAATGATAGGTCGGCACCGGCCCAATAGTTGATCAGACCTTGCAGGACAACCAGCAGCAAGCCGAGTGTGAGCAGGAATGATGGAGAGCGCCGGCCGAGCCGTTCGATGGCTGTCATAAAGTTTTCCGTTCCAACTGTTGCGCGCCAACGGGAGCGCGCACAACAAACCTGAACCTTAGATGTCTCCCGCGCGCTGCAAGTTCGCCCGTCGCCGCATTCACACCCGCCGTGCGTGCGTGTTAGACTTATGCGCGCTGGTCGGGCGAAAAACGTGGTCGGCCGGACTAAGCCAAACGCGCCTTGCGCTATCCCTTTGTCCGCGCGAGGGCACATCCTAAAGAGTGACGCAACCGAAGCGTATTCATTTGCTCTTCACATGAAATTCTGTCCCCAATGCGGCGGCACTTTTGAAGGCGCGCCGGGTTTCTGTCCAGATGACGGCACGGTGCTCGAAGACGCGCCGCCGCTCAAGGTCGGCCAAGTGCTCGACGGGCAATACGAGATCGAGGCCTTCATCGCGCGCGGCGGCATGGGCACGCTCCATCGCGCGCGCCACATCCTGTTGGGCGACCGCGTCGTCATCAAGATGCTGCGCCCCGAAATGCGCTCGAACACGGAATGGCTGCGCCGCTTCCAACGCGAAGGCCAAGCCGCACGCCGCTTCCGTCATCCGAACGCAGTGATCGTCTATGACTTGCGTGCCAACGCCGATGGCTTCACCTACATGGTGATGGAATACGTCGCCGGGCACACGCTCGACAAGGAGTTACAACAGCGCGGCCGGTTCACGCCGGCCGAAGCGTTAGAAGTCTTAGAACCGGTCGCGCGCGCGCTCGACATGGCGCACACGCACGGCGTCGTCCATCGCGATCTCAAACCTGAAAACATCATGCTGAGCCTCGATCCGGCAGAGCGTCTGCACGTCAAGCTGCTTGATCTCGGCATCGCCAAACTGCGCGGCGTCGCCGATGCAGTCGCGGGCGACGACTCGCACGGATTGACTGTGGCGGGGCAGATTCTCGGCACGCCTTATTACATGTCGCCCGAACAATGGGGCGCGCACCCGCGCGACGGCAACACAGACATAGACGGGCGCACGGACATCTATAGCTTAGGCATCATCTTTTACGAACTGATCGCGGGACATAAACCTTTCATCGCTTCATCGCTGCCGGAGATACAGCAGTTACATTTGAAAGAGATGCCGCGCCCGCTCCATGAGGTCGCGCCCGATGTGCCTGAGCCGTTTAGTCACGCGGTCGAGCGCGCGATGGCGAAGGATCGCAACGACCGTTATGTGACCATCGGCGAGTTCGCAGACGCCCTGCGCGTCGCGCTCGAACTAACGGTCGAGCCGCACGGCTCGGCCTTGCTTTCGAGCAGCAGCATCACCATGCCGTCGCTTGGGTCCGCCCAAGTCCGCGAAGCGGGCACGCCCACAACTGCGCCCGGCGGCATCACAACGCAAGGCGGCGCGGCGGCGCTGCCAGCAAACACCGCGCAAGCGGCGCACGCGCCAACCGCAAGCGCTGCATCAATCGCAGGCGGCGCTGCGCTGTCGGCATCAGTCGCGCAACCTGTGAGTGTGCCGGTCGCGCCCGTACCAGCGCTGCCGGTCAAGCCGCGTTCATCTGCGCCGCTCATCATAGGTCTGTTTGTCATGCTGTTCGTCGTAGCTGCGGGCGGCGGTTTTCTTGTCTGGCGACACATGTCAGCAGTGAAGCCACCGCCACCGCCGCCGCCGACGCCAACGCCGATAAAGACTGACGCTACGCCGGTCGAGGCGTTGAGTTATTGGATCGAGGCGTTCGACAGCCCGACGCAGACGACCGGCAAGCGTGTGGCCAACGATGGCGCGATCTCGCTGCGTTCGGGGCAGCAGTTTAGATTCCATTTCACACCGCGCGAGCGCGGTTATCTTTACATCATCGGCCCCGGCGCGAAGGGCAACGCGCCGATGACGTTCTTGACCGCGCGCCCGACCGTCGGCTTGATGAAGACCAATCAAGCGGCGGCGGACGCAGATTTCAGTTTCCCCTACGGTGCCGGCGGCGTGCTTCAACTCGACAGCAATCCCGGCACGGAAGAGTACACCGTCATCTTCTCGCCGACGCCGCTCTTGACGCCCGCTTTTTTAGCCGAGAAGGCGGAACATGATCTGACGCCGGACGAAGTGGCCGAACTCGAACGTTTGCGCGCCGAGGCGCAAACCGGCGCAACGGCCGCGCGCGTACAAGACACTAATGGGGCACAACAAACGGCCGTGGCCGTCAACATCCCCGGCGCTGATAAAATGAGCCGACCCGTTATCTTCGACATACGCATCGAACATAAATGAAAGTAGCTTTACATCGTCCGCGTGCCCGATCTCTTCGTTCGTCTTGAAAGGAGTTAGTCAACCTATGCGCGCCAAGTTATTCAGCCTGATCTGCTGCTGTCTGTTGGCCGGCGTCGCGCTGGCTGTGCACTCGCAACAGCCGCCGGAGCAATCCGACGATGAGGTGACGGTGCGCGGCGCGTTCCTGACGACGCGCCCCGGCGCAGAGAAGCCAAAGCCGACGCCGCAAGTCGCCGCATCGCCAAAGGGACGCACCAACACAAACGCGACCACCGCGAGCAACAGGCCGCATCATCAGACGAGCGGGCAGAACACGACCGCCACGAATCACTCCAAGAACACTAACAGCGCGGGCGTGAATGGCACGCAGGTGGCGAGCGCCAACACGGACGCGACCATCACCAATGCCACTTTCAGCCCCGCCGCCATCGGCATCGGTTACACGCTCTTCATGAAGGACGCCAACGGCGATGCCGTCCGCGTTGACCCGACGCGCGTCTTTCATAGCGGCGAAGCCATACGCCTCTCGCTCGAAGCCAATACCGACGGCTTCCTCTACGTCTTCTATACGGAGAACGATGGCGAGCCGCAGATGATCTTTCCAGACTCGCGCTTGAGTCGCGGCAATAATCTCGTGCGCGCACATGTGCCTTACGAAGTGCCGTCGAATATGGAGGCGGACGAGCGCCTGCGCTGGTTCGTCTTCGATGCGACGCCTGCGACCGAGCGTGTCTTTATCGTCGTCACGCGCGAGCCGCTGCCGAATGTGCCGACGGGCGAGACGCTGGTGAGCTACTGTCTCGATGCGAAGAACAGTTGTCCTTGGAATCCGCCGCACAGTCTGTGGGGGCAGTTGATGCAGGCGCAGGGGCGCGAGCAGGTGGCGATGAGCAAGATCAGAGACGAGGGACGGACGCAGACGCCGCGCGAACGCGAGGCGACGACGCGCGGTCTCGGTCTTGCGCCCGACGCACCCGAACCGACCGTCGTCCGCATGAATGCCTCTTCGACGACCGGTCTGCTCGTGACATCAATCGCGCTAACGCACAAGTAAGAATTGGTTTAGGGTTAGTGCGGGAGACTTAAACGCAAGAGCACGCGAAGAGAGAACGTGAAGAGCGCAAAGATTTTCCTCTGCCTCCTCTTGCGTTCTCTCTTCGTGTTCTTTGCATTAAAGATTCATGTCGTCCGTTCAAGTGTACAGCAAGCAGAAATGCCCGCAGGGCTTGAGGGGTTCTTATGAAATTCAGCATTCGTTATTTCGTCCTCGTTCTCGTCTGCGCTTTGACCTGCGCGCCGTTCACGTCGGCGCAACAACCACAGCGACCCGGCGCATCAGGCCAGCAGCTTGAGTTTGCCGACGCCCTCAAGCAGGGGCGCGCGTTGTTGAAGCGCGGTAAGGCTGATCAGGCTTTGCCGCTCTTAGAGACTGCGCTCAAGTTAGCGACCGACGCGAATCATCCGCGCGAAGCGGCCGCCGCGCACGACGCGCTCGGCGATCTCTACGCGCGCGAAGGTCAGTATGAGACCGCGCTCAAGCACTATCAGGATGCGCGCACAGGTTTTCAAACGGCAACCGCACAGAATCGTGGGCCGGCCGTCATCACAGGTTTCAGCGATGACGCTTACAACGCCGACCTGATGCTCGCCAAGACCGGCGAGATGCAGACGCGCGTCGGCAAGTACGAAGAGGCTGCGGGCATCTACCGGCAGATGCAGGTGCAGAAGCCCGACACCAGTCCGCTCAAGCCTGTGAAGCAGGGGGGCGGGTTATTCAATAAACTCAAAACGATCACATCAACCCAACCGAGCGCCTCGTCCGTTGCGAGCACGACCACCGGCGCACTCGGCGATATACAGCGCGGCTTTGCCGCCTATCGCCAAACTATTCTCTACACCACGCGCGAACTCGGCTTCGGGCGCATAGACTATCTGACCGATCAACCCGACAGCGCGAAAAAACATTTTCAGAACGCGCTCGATGCCCTCGGCAGCAATCTGCCCGGCATCGGCAACCTCGGGCAGACGCGCCGCTTCCGCACGATGGCCCGCACCAGTCTCGGCGACGTCGCGCTCAAACAGAACCGCGCAAAGGACGCGCTCAAGTCTTACACAGACGCGCTGAACGGCGCGAAGTCGGACCAACGGCTCGATCTGACTTGGCCGGCAGAGCGCGGCATCGGGCGCGCGAAACTGCTCGCCGCCAGCGCTGAGCGCGATCCGCAACGCAAACTGCACGCGATGGATGATGCAATGGTCTCTTATCACGATGCGCTTGCGACCATCGAGACGATCCGCGAAGGCAGCATCAACGCAGACGAAGCGCGCACGACCTTCCTCGCCACGACCGGAGATGTTTATGACGAAGCCTCGGGCGCGCTCGCGGCGATGGCTCTGCTCGCCGCCGCCAAACCCGACGCGCCGCTCGAAGGGCCGGCGCTCAACTACGCCGCCGAAGCGTTCAAGATCGCGGAGCAGGGGCGCGCACGCTCTCTACTCGACATGTTGAGCGAAGCGCATGCGGAGATCACGCAGGGCGTGCCGCCGGAGTTGCAGCAGAAGAAGAGCGCCAACCTCGAACGGCAACAAGAGATCGCGGAGCAGTTGACCGGCGTCAAGGTGACGGAGGGCGCGCCGGATAAGTCTGTGCAGGATTTGGAAGCGGAACTGAATCAACTTGAGACCGAATACGACAGCATCGAAAATCAGATCAGGGCTGCCAACCCGCGCTACGCTTCGCTCACCGGCGCGCAACCGCTCGCGCTCGCAGACGTGCAGCAGCAGGTCTTAGACAACGACACGACGCTGCTCGAATACAGTCTCGGCGCAGAGCAATCTTATCTGTGGGCCGTCACGAACAAAGGCGTCACGCTCTATCAACTGCCCGCCCGCGATGCGCTCAACAAGCAAGTCTCCGACCTGCGCGATCAGATCGTGCCGGTCTCTGCACGCCGCTCGCTCAACGAATTGGCCACGACGCGCGGTCTATCGGACGGGCGCGGTCTCGGCCTCACCGGCAGCAACATCGCAGGCAGCGCCGCAGATTTCGCCAAGGCCGCCAACGCGCTCTATCAATCGGCGGTTGCGCCCGCCGCTTCGGTCATCACCAACAAGCGTCTGCTCATCGTCGCCGATGGCGCGCTCAACTATCTGCCCTTCGAGGCGCTTGTCACCGCGCCCGGCGGCGTGGACTACGCGGCGCTGCCTTATCTCGTCCAAACCAACGAGATCATCTACGCGCCTTCAGCTTCGGTCGTGGCGGCGATTCGGCAGCAGAAGAACGGCGCGGCGACGGCCTCGCGCGGCTTGCTCGTCGTCGCCGATCCGGTCTTCGATGCCAAAGACCCGCGCGTGAAGAATCAGGCGGCTGCGAGCGCCGATGGCACGACGCGCGATGTCTCGATTGTCAGCGCGGTCGCAGATATTTCGGGCACGCCCGTTGAAGCGAACAGTTTCCGCCTCCCGCGTCTGGAAGGCACGCGCACAGAGGCGCAGCAGATCGCACAACTCGCGCGCGCCGACGGTCTCGCGCCCGATGTGTGGCTCGACTTCGACGCGAACGAAGCGAACGTCAAGACGCGCGACATCGCCAAGTACCGCATCCTGCATGTCGCCACGCACGGGCTTTTGAACACGGAGCGGCCGCAGTTTACCGGCGTCGTCCTCTCACTCGTCGGCAACCGCGAAGGCGACGGCTTTCTGCGCACGGATGAAATCTTCAATCTAAAACTGGGCGCGCCGCTCGTCATGCTCTCCGCCTGCGAGACGGGCTTAGGTCGTGAGAAACGCGGCGAGGGCGTCATCGGTCTCACCCGCGCATTTATGTATGCGGGTGCGCCGACCGTGGGCGTGAGCCTCTGGTCGGTCGCTGATAAATCAACCGCCGATCTGATGACAGATTTTTACCGGCGCTATCTCAGCAAACAACCAACCACACCCCCTGCTGCCCTACGCGCCGCGCAGCAAAAGATGATCGCCGGCAAACAGAACAGCGCGCCCTTCTTTTGGGCCCCGTTCGTCCTCGTCGGCGACTGGAAGTAAGCGAAAACGATGAACGCTGCAACGATGCGCGATGAATGAAAGACATCGCCTTTTAGTTCATCGCGCATCGTTGCAGCGTTCATCGTTTGTTTATGCTAATATCCAAGCGTTCCTGCTGAAAACTTTATAACGGGAAAGGGAGCGCCGATCTGCGAGGTCGGCGCGGGAAGTCTGTTATGTCGCAAGCCTCGCCGCAGGAGAGCAGCTTCGTGGTAGTCAACGACCGGGCCGCGCTCGATGCGCTCATCGCGCGTTCGCACCGCGAGCCGGTCATTTTGTTCAAGCACAGTCTGACCTGCCCGATCAGCGCCTACGCCTACCGGCAGTTGAAACAGATGGGCGCGGAGGTCGCGCTCGTCGTCGTGCAGCAGGCGCGCGACGTCTCGCGCGCGGTCGAGACGGTCACAGGCATCCGCCACGAATCGCCGCAAGCGATCATCCTGCGCAATGGTCAACCCGCTTGGTCGGCCTCGCACTACGAGATCACGGCCGCTGCGGTCACGCAAGCGGCGCGCGTGAATGAATAGTTGACGACGGACAACTGACCCTGATAAGCGTTTTATGAGTTGGCAGCAACGCCGCGGCCCGGCCATTGAGCCGCGCGAGATCGAGCAGGAGTCGGACGCAGAAGTGCGCATCACTTGGGGCGACGGGCGCGTGTGTCACTATCGTGCGCCGGCGCTCCGGCGCGTCTGTCCGTGCGCGCAGTGCGTCAACGAGATGACGGGCGAGCGCATGCTGCGACCTGAAGCAGTCTCCGATGCGCTCACGATTGAGGACGTGCAACTCGTCGGGCGCTACGCGCTCAACTTTCGCTGGAGCGACGGCCATCAGACCGGCATCTACAGCTTCCGCCTCTTGCGCGAATTGTGTGAACAGCAGGGGCAAGTGGCAAGTAGCGAGTGACAAGCTAAAGACTTGTTTCTGCTCGTCACTGCTTTTTATGCCGAAGATTCTCATTGTCGAAGACGACGACGTGGCGCGCGAGTTGTTGTGTCAGACGCTCGCGCGGCAAGGGTATGATGTGACGACGGCTGAGGACGGCGTGAAGGGTTATGAGTTGGCCTTGAGCCTGCGCCCCGATCTGATCATCACGGACATCTACATGCCTGCGGCCGACGGCGCGCATCTGCTCCGACACATACGCGACACAGAAGCGCTCGCCCAAACGCCCGTCATCGTCGTCACAGGCTACGGCACGGGCGGCGCGACGCTCGCGCTCTCGCAGGGCGCGAATGCTTTTGAGCCGAAGCCGATCCAGCCGGACAACTTGTTAGCGACGGTGCGCCGTCTGTTGGCATGAGCATCGGCCAGATGGGATAATGTCGGCACACCTAAACGACGCTGCCGAGTAGCCAACTATGAACGAACGAGATTTCTTCGACGAACGACCAGAGACGAAACGCGCGAACTATAGTTGTCCGCATTGCCGCGAGCGTGCCGAGTATGAGGTACGTTGGTTGCGGCGGACGAAGAAGCAGCAGTTGCCGCGCGGCGCGAGCGAGCAGGATCGCGCGCGCTTCCAGAAATCGCGCGACTACCTCGTGCGCGTGGACGACCTGCTCGTCTGCAAAAACACACGCTGCCGCAAACGGTTCGAGATACCGAACTCGCAATCAGTGGTCTTCATCTGACTGCACGGCTTGAGCAAAAGATCAACGTTGTGGCGCACCACACTTATCCACAGGAGCAGACAAAATGGACGAACTCGTCAAACAGGTCGTGGAACGCACCGGCATCTCGGAAGCGCAGGCGCGCACGGCCGTTGATACAGTTGTCGGCTTTTTGAAACAGCGCCTGCCCGAACCGCTCGGCGGGCAATTAGATTCGCTGCTCGCTGGCGGCGCAGGCATCGCCGGCGACCTCGCAGGCAAAGCGGGCGACATGCTCGGCGGTATGTTCGGCAGTAAGAGTGAGTAGTCCGACGCAAAACTATAGGCGCAGACGCAAAGGCACAACGTAGGAAGAGGTATCCCGCCTTATGCCTTCGTGTTTAATTGTCTCTGCGACTACTACTTTCACGAGACTTACGTAATTATGATGACTCTGAAGCTGCATTTAATTCATCTGCTGCAGATTTTCTCGCACTCTCATTTAAAAACAATTGGCCCGGTTTGCGAAAAATAATAGCCAACGTCCAATTGGAGGCAATCATTTGAAACGCGATAGCGCCTCCGACGAAAGCCCGAAAATTATCATCATATGTGTTTGTCAAACTATGGCTGCTTGAATAGATCAATGAAAAAATTAGAAGCACAGAAAAAGCCACTAATGTAGGCCTATCGTTTAAGGCAACGCTTGATTGGAAATCTTGACTCACATCCGAATTATTACAATAGCGCGCCATGACCCAGTCAATAGTCGCAAGGCATATAACTGTAATTAGAATCGAAGATAGCTGAAGAGAACAGCTTTTCCCCCTTAGTGAAATCCACGTAGCATAAACAAGACCGGCAATCGAAAACAGTTCTAGCAAGACGACGACGCCAATGAGACTTTGCGGCCTTAATAGCAAAAACATCCTTGGGGGAAGGAAGAACCCAAGTATGTAAAAGAGCACATTAAAGAGAATTGTAGATACCAGTGCTGCAACTTCCCAATAAAGCCAGAAGTGCCATTGATATCCCCATCTTATAGCAATAAGTTCTCCTCCAAGGCCAACAATCAACACTAGGATGAAAATTACTATCCATAGCAAAAAAGCCCATTGCTTTTTCAATTCTGATAGTTTCAACATCGCTCCACCTTCCTATCACGACACGAAAATGCGAAGAGCATTGGAATGCAGCCGACCCGCGTACTACTTTCACAGGATTGTTAGATGAGCCTAGCAAGGCACCCAAAGAAGAGTGGGTGATAGAGCGCGCTAAGCATACTATTGCAGTCGCTGTGGGTCGCTTGCATCTGGATTGACATTGACGCTGCGAAAACGCGCCAAGTATGAGATGTTAGTCCGAGTAAATCTCACACAGCCGGACGATCCCAGCTTAAGGCGGGCAAGTAATATTCCTAAATACCTAAAAAGTCAATAGTGATGTTACTGAACAGGTTGCTCTATTTTTCGAGAGCGCCTGAAAGACTGGGCAATGCTCAGTTATATCTTTGGTCTGATGCCACGCTTTCCTATTCCGCTAGGAAATGAGTAGCTTTCGGCGGGTTTACTAAGGATAGGTTATAAGAACTAGCACTCAGATTGCATCATAACGTTTGAGTTTCCGATACAGCGTTGAAAGATCAATGCCGAGGATGTTGGCGGCGCGCACTTTGTCTTGATTGACGGCGGCGAGCGTCTCCAAAATGTAGCGGCGTTCTACTTCGGCGAGTGTGGGGCGCAGGCCATCGGGGTCGCGCACGGGCAGCATGTCACCTGCTGAGTCGCGGATGCGCGGCGGCAGGCTGTCCGTGTCAATCCGCTCACCGCTCAGAGTGAACGCGCGTTCGATGGCGTTCTGTAGTTCGCGCACGTTGCCCGGCCAACTGTAGTTGATGAGCGCAGACAAGGCTTGGGGCGCGATAGGCTTCTCCGTCTGTCCCTGTTCGCGTGCGGTCTGTGTGATGAAGTGACGGACGAGGAGCGGGATGTCTTCGCGCCGCTCGCGCAAGGGCGGCAAGTGAATTTCGATTACGTTTAGGCGATAGAACAAGTCCTCACGAAAACGACCTGCGGCCACTTCCTTTTCGAGATCGCGATTCGTCGCACAGATAATGCGCGCGTCAAACTCGACCGGCGCGGTTGCGCCGACCGGCGTCACTTCATGCTCCTGCACGGCGCGCAACAGACGCACCTGCATGGCCGCCGTAATCTCGCCGATCTCATCTAAGAAAACCGTCCCGCCTTCGGCCGCGCGCAGCAAGCCGGGTTTGTTGGCGACCGCGCCGGTGAACGCGCCGCGTGTATGGCCGAAGAGTTCGGATTCAAGGAGCGTTTCGGGCAGCGCGCCGCAATTGATCGCGACAAATGGCCGGTCAGCGCGCGGGCTGTGATGATGAATCGCGCGCGCGATCAACTCTTTGCCCGTGCCCGACTCGCCCTGAATCAAGATATGTGTGTTCGTCGCCGCGACCTTTTCGACGAGCCTGAACACAGACTGCAACGCTTCCGACGTGCCGATGATCTCCGAGAAACTGTAACGGCGATCAAGCTCACGCCGCAGCGCGCGGTTCTCGCGAAACAGTTCGCGTTGGCGCAGAGCGTTCTTGACCGACTGCAACAGGTCTTCGTTGACGAACGGCTTCGTGATGTAGTCGTAAGCGCCTTTGCGTAAAGCCGCGACCGCCGAGTCAACCGACGAGTAAGCAGTCATCACAATGACGAGCGCCTCCGCATCAATGTCCTTGATGTGGTCGAGCAAGGCGAGGCCGTCCATGCCGGTCATGCGTATGTCGGTGAGCGTGACGGCGACATCTTCGGCGGCGAAACGCTCCAAAGCCTCTTCCGCATTCGCCGCCACAGCGACGCGATAACCGGCCTCTTCGAGCAGTCCCGCCAGAATGGCACGCATCAGGTCTTCGTCTTCGGCGATGAGAATTAACGGTGCTGTGTTCATGTCTGTCTGGATCAAGCTTCGGGCGCAAGCTCTATTGTATTCGATTTGCCCGCCACCAACTGCTGAGCTTGCGGGTCGTCAGCTTTAACTTCGGCCATGCGTTTGAAATGTTCGTTGTGCCGGACGAGAAAACGTGTCATGTAATGATTCAGGAGCAGCGCGTCGGCCAGCCGGCCGAGCAGACCAAACGGCGCGGCAAAATCCACATCGTCAATCATCAATGTGCCGCCCCGTCGCGCTACGAAGCGATGCAGATGTCGCCAGCGTTTGAATATGCCGCGCTGCATCTCGTCAACAAACATGTGCGGGCGGTCGTAAGCCACGATCTTGGAGGTCAAACGTTGGCGCACGAAGAAGTGAGTCGCTTCCCACGTCACCGTGTCGCCAAGTTTCATCTGGCCTGACGTGATGCTAGCGATGGCGCGCCCATGTCCGGCCTGCTCGTGCGCGGTCACATTCAGACAGAGGTCGAAGCAGACTTCGGCGGGCGCAGCGATGAAAGTTTCAAGATGAATCTGCGGCATGATGCTTCTCAATCGCTGCTAATCGTAATGGGCAGCGTGACGCGGGCGCACGTGCCGCGACTGTTGTTGGCGGCGAGTTCGATGCGCCCGCCGTGCGCGGTGACGATGCCATAGCAGACGGCGAGACCGAGACCTGTGCCAGCGCCTGCGGGCTTGGTTGTGTAGAACGGATCGAAGACGTGCGCGCGATGCTCGGCGGCGATGCCGGGGCCTGTGTCGGCGATCTCGATCACAAGCTCATCGGCGTTGTTGTCATGGCGCAAAGTGATGCGCAGGTCGCCGCCATCAGGCATGGCGTCGCGTGCGTTGAGCAACAGATTGAGCAAGACCTGTTGCATCTGATCAGCGTCGGCGGAGACGTGCGGCGCAGACTCGTCAAACTCAGTTGTGACGCGCAGACGTTTGAACGCTTTGTCGAAACTGGCGAGGCGCAGGCTCTGTTCAAGTGTGCGGCGTAGGTCAAGCGGCGCGCGGGCTGGCGGGCGTGCGCGGGCGAAGTCGGTCATGCCGCGAAGCACCTGTGTGATGCGCGCGATCTGCGTCTGAATGAGGCGCAACATCTCGCGCGCCTCCGCTGTTTGTTTGTCGGCTGCATCCGCACCGACGCGCGTCTGCAAGATTTGGATGAGCGAAGAGATCGAAGCGAGCGGGTTGTTGACTTCGTGCGCGACGCCTGCGGCGAGCGTGCCGGCGGCAGCCAGTTTTTCGGTGCGAATCAGTTGTTCGTTCAAGGCGCGCAAGGCTTCGATGTCTGCGGCCATCTTGCGGCTCATCGCGTTGAACGAATCGGCGAGCAATCCCACTTCGTCGTTGCTCTTGAGCGCGACCTGTGTGCCGTAGTCGCCGCCTGCGACGGCGACGGCCGCTTCGGTCAGGCGTCTAAGCGGGCGCGAGATGATGCGTATGACGAGCGCGACGAGCAGCAGGTTCGGCACGAGCGCCGTGATGACGCTGAAGACGAGATAGCGCCGCCAAGCTTCGACGGTCTGTCCCGCGCTGAAACTCCACCAGACGATTGGGATTTGCAAGAGCAGGAAACTCACGACGGCGACGACGGCAATCGAGAGCGCGACCTTGTAGGCGATAGGGAAGAGGCGAAACTGATCGAGCGCGGATTGGAGCGAGAAGAGTTTGAAGTTTGAGATGGCGTAAGCATAGACGAGCACGCCGGGCAGGACAAAGAGCGTGGCGAACGGGAGCAGCTTATAGCTGCCAGCGAGCGGCAAGGCGATAGCGGCGAGCGTTGTCAGTGCGCCGGTCAAGACGAGCGCCCAGAGGATCGCGCCGAGTTGCTGGCCCCAAAGCTCGCGGCGATAGTTGCGATACTTGGCATAGAGCAGACCGAAGCCATAAGCGAAAACAAGGTAGATGTAGAGACCGAAAGCGTAGGCGAGCGGCGTGAGTTTGAGGTTGAACTGGCCGTTGACGAAGCGTACGTCTTGCCACATCAAGCCGGCGAGCGTCGCCGTAACGAAGACCGCGCCGGGCGCAAAGAGGACGGCGGCGCGTGTGCGCGGCACTGCGCCGTTTTCGGGGAAGACCCAAGCGAAGACGACGAGCGAGTATTGCAACGCGAGTGCGATCACGAAACTCGCGCTGGCCCACCATTGGGCTGAGCCGTCGCGCGCGCTAAAACCCCAGAGCGCGATGTCTTTGACCGTCCAGAGCGCGAGGCAGAGGACGAAGGCCGTGAACGTCTGATGCGTCCGGTTGCGCGGCGACGCCACGAAGACGTAGAAGCCGAGCAGCACGAGGAGGAATAGCACTAACAGGAGCAGGACGAGAAGCATAAGGACAGTGAGCAGTGAGCAGTGAGCAGCAGAAATAAAACTGCTTACTGCTTACCGCTCACTGCTTACTAACCTAATCTCAATATCAACGTCGCGATGGTCAATGTCACGCCGCAGGCGACGGGCCAAAAGTGGCGCGCGTCAATCATACCACCGCGCGCGAGCCAGTGGTGCAACGGCGCGAACATGAGGAATGCGGGCAGGGCGACGGCCAGCGCGCAGAGTGCGCCGGGGATTGCGCCGAACCCGAAACAGACCGCGCCGCCGACTGCGCCAGTAGCCAGTCCCCAGAGCAGCGCTGCCCACATAGACTTGAGGCTAAGCACCGGCCATGAAGCGTGCGCGTCGGCGAATGTTTTTTGCCCAAGTCGCTGGCCCATGCGCCGCCCGACTAACGCGCAGAGCAGATTCATCGCTAGGCAAAAAGCGATGAGGATAAGGGAGTCAGCATCAAGTCCGTGACCGACGGTATAGAGGGCGCGGGCAAAGATAGCCGCTGGCGGCAGTGTGCCGAGCAGGAGACCGAAACGCGCGTATGCCTGTTCGGGCGTGAGCGGCCGGCGCATCCGCAACATCTCCTCTTCTTCATGCAGACTGCGAAAGCGGCGCTCGCGCTCGTCGTAAGCGGCGATGGCGGCTTCGTACCAACGCACGCGCGCTGTCTCTGCGGACGCGAAGTTTAGGGTGCCGCGCGGCTGTACGTTGTGCGCCATCGTTTGACTCGGCGTGCCGTTCAGGCAGTTGGCTGCGGCGTCGGGTGCGTAAGGTTTGTAGGCTGTGTTGATGGCTGACATAAAGCACCTCCGATCTGTGCTGCGTTTGTGCGCGGTAGGGCTAAGACTTCGTGCCGACGCGCCCACGCGCAGGCAGCGTCGAGCAGGCGCGCGACCGATGTGGCGGCCGCTCGGTCGTCCAAGAGCGAGAGCAGATCAGTCGCTTGCGCGAAGACGCGGATCACGAGCCAGTAGAGTTGCGCGAACGTCTCTGCGCCGGCCGCACGTGCGGGCAGATTGTGTTCGACTGTTTCGAGCAGTTCGGCGAGCGCGTGGATGAGATCGGTTCGTGCCTGTTCGTGATGTGCGTGTAGGCGTGCGCGGTTGCGCCGACGCACGCAGCGACCAGCGACGAGCAGGTCGTCGCCCTTGCGCCCGGCGACGCGATACAACTCAAGCTCGCGTTCCGTTGGCTCGGCCACACTTCTTTCCGTCGCAACTGCAAGCGCCAACCCGACGAAGCGTTCAACTGAAGCGCGTGCGTCCGTCGCTGCTTGGCGCGCGCGTGCGCCGCGCAGGCTGTAAGCATCGTGCAGTAAGTCGTCGGTCTGATGCAGCGTGTTGACGAGCGCGCGCTCAGCCTTCGTGATGCGCGTCTCGTATGTGTGGCGCGCGTTGTCGGCACTGCGCTCTCGGCGGGCGCTGCGCTTCTGCTTGAGTAGGTGCGCCGACAGAGTGAGCGGCCAGAGAAGCGCGACGGCGGCGGCGCGCAGCAGTTGCGTGGCGTGGTGTGTGTGCGCCATGTGCTGGCGCATGAAGTAGGCGACGCCGACGGGCGCTGCGGCGGCGAGATAGACGGTGATGAATTCGCTCAGACGCATGGTGACATGCACAAGGGCAACGGTCATGCCAGCAGCATGCGCTTGGTCGCGCATGCAAGGTGATACAGACGGCACTCGTTCACAGCAAACAGGTTAGTCGTCTGTGCTGGGCGCAGATGTAAGGATGGACGGACAACGCCGACTAATGGGTAGGTTGGCAAAGCGCGCGTGGCGACGCTAACGATTGGCATTCTGCAAAGTCTCTGCCCGCATGCGAGCGCGCACAAACGGCATGACGGACGATTGCCTCATGCGATGTGCCGACGAGTGGATCGCATGGCGTATCAGAAATGTTCGCGGGCGCGATACGAAGTGGACGATTCGGAAACTAAGTTGTGGCGATTTGGTTGAACCGACGACACGAGCCTGTGCTGATCTGTCATTGCGGGAAAACGACGCGAGGTAAAAGACAGGCTGAAAAGCGTGAAAAATAGAGAAACCAAGTGGCACGTTGTTGCGTCTAAGAGATCGTGGCCTGCTAGTTGCAACGCAAGAGCACACCATCTCCCCGCAAGACGAGGAAAGAACAAAAGGGAACTTTGAGTTCGCCTCGTTCGTCTTAAGGGAGTACATGATTCATAACTTTTCATAACGAGTGAGCAAAGTCATCATGGCGACGAAACCTAACGTCAAAGTCATCAAGCGGCGCGAACGCGCGCCCCAAGAAACGCAGGAAACTGCGGCGGAACAGCCCGCGAAAAAGTCTGCGCAGGAGACTGCGCGCGAGATGGTCGCGACCGTGACCGGCTGGGTCTCGGAGTTTCAGCAGAAGCGGCGTGCCGAGACGCGCCAAGCGCTCAACACGCTCTTCAACGACGCGACACCGCAGCCGGGCAAGGCGTAAACTTCCGACACTTGTAGTCAACCTTCAGCGCCTGCTCACGTCAACACTTGAGCAGGCGCGCTTTCATTTCCCACAACTATTGACAGCGATGAACGACGCGCGTAGCATCGCGGTCATCCGTCACCGGAACATCAAATAGAAACGCCTACGCCTATGAAATCAGCCGCAAAGAAGCAGACGCCAAAGGGCGGCGCAAGGCCCGTCTTCAGTTCGATCCGCAAACCCGGCGCTCCGCCCGGTCATCCGCTCACACGCGCCAAACCAGAAGAGCGCGCGCATCCGGCCGAGCGCAAAGCGAAACACAAACGGCGCGTCCAGACGGATGAAGACTGAACCGTTGCCCATGGATGAGCAGATCGCGCGGGCCTTCATCGCACACGTGCGTGCGCTGCTCGCGCAAGACTATCTGCCGCGCCTTGAACGCTGTCTCGTCGCGCTCGACGAAACGGATGTGTGGTGGCGCGCCAATGCCGAGTCGAACAGCATCGGCAACCTGTTGCTGCATCTTGCGGGCAACGCACGTCAGTGGATTGTGAGCGGCGTCGGCGGCGCGCCGGACATGCGCGTGCGCGACAGCGAATTTGCCGCCACAGACAAAGATGAACTGACCAAGGCAGAACTGCTCGCGCGTTTGCGCGCGACGCTCAAGGAAGTGGATCAGGTGCTCGCTCGCCTCGACACGGCGACGCTGCTCGATGAGCGCACGATTCAAAACTGCACCGGCGTCACTATCCTCGAAGCCGTCTTCCACGTCGTCGAACACTTCTCCATGCACACAGGCCAGATCATCCTGCTCACCAAGCTACGCACCGTGCGCGACCTAGTTCTCTACGATTTCACCGACAGCATCCCGCGCAAGACGTGGGGGAAAGAGCAGTAGGCAGTAAGCAGTTAAGACAAAGCAGAAGATAGAAAGCAACCGGTTGAATGTTTACTTACTGCGGCGAATGAAACTTCAATCGGCTTTTACTGCCTACTGCTTTCTGCTCTTTCCCCTTTTCAATCTGCATGGTTCGTGCTTAATATACGAGCGTTCGTTGACTCTTCTGTGGTTGGCGGCGCAGCACGCGCACTCGGCGTGTTTAATCCCGGCGCTGCTCGGCCGTCATAGACAACTTTTAAGGAGGCGAAAAGTCGGATGACTTACACTGTGGCCGAACCCTGTGTCAATTGTCGTTATACGGACTGCGCGCTCGTCTGTCCGGTCGATGCGTTCCACCTCGACGACACGATGCTGGTCATCAATCCCGAAACCTGTATTGATTGTGATGCGTGTGTGCCGGAGTGTCCGGTCGAAGCGATCTTCCCAGAAGATAAAGTGCCGGATGAATGGACGCACTACACGGCCCTGAATGCCGAGAAGGCTCTGAGCGGGCTGCCAACAATCAGCGAAAAACTCGATCCATTGTGTTGAGTTGCACGCTTGAGTTTGCAGCGCGCCCGCGTTTGGCGGCGCAAGCTTCTTCATACATGAGTTGAAGCTTGCGCCCCATTTTTGTTTGCAGGATCGCGGCTGGCGGTGTAGTTTGATGCGCGGGTGACGAGCAGAAGGCGCAAGCGTTGGTTGGGCGGCCTCGCACTGGCGTTAGGCACGCTGGGCGCGACGGTGCTTTTGGGCCGCCGCAAGCCGCGCAGGAAGCGGATGACAAAAGAACAACTCGACAACTATCACCGCAACTCTGAAGCCGACCGTTGGGCGCGCCCCGGCATGTCGGTCACGTTTCGCGCCGAGATCATGCCGAGCCGTGATCGCGCTGAACGCACCTTCCGTGTCGTCAAACTTCTGCCAAGCAAGCGCGTTCTCCTCGAAGGCGTCGCAGGCGAACACACCGAGAGTGAGTTCGAGCCGGTGCGCTGAATTCGCGAGTAGCGACCGAACGAAAATAAATGGCACACGTCTGATCGCTTCGATTGTGAGGCGATCTTTTTTTACCATTCATACTCGCGCCCCGGCTCCATCGCGCTCAGGCGCGGGATGCCGAGGGCGTTGAGTTCTTCGACGAGGATGTGGCGGTAGGAAGGTTTGAGATGAACGGCGAGCACATCCAAGTGGTTGTGCGTCAGCTTGCGCAGTTCGGCGGCGACGCCTTCGGGTGTCAGGTGGCCTGAGACGTCAGCGAGTTGGCTCATCGAGTTTGGGAAAGAGGCTTCGATGAAGAGGGCCGCGACATCTGGCATGCGATTGACCAGTTGCCAAAACTCTTCGGTCGTGGCGGTATCGGAACTGAAGGCGACGCCTGTTTTGCCGTCTGAGGCGACAAGCCCGATGGTCGGGACGATGTGATTGACCGCGACGGCCGTAACCTTCAAGTGTGCGACCTCCAACTCCTCGCCCACGTGGATCGGCACGTACTCCATCACCTTACAAGTGCCGTTGGCCAATTCGGAGAAGCGCGGATAGACCGTCCAGTTGAACACGTCGCGTTGCAATAGCCCGATCACCTCTTCGGTCGCATAGACACGGATCGGCTCTTTCAAGAGCGCGAACATATCATCAATGAAGATGGGCAGCGTCGCCATGTGATCCATGTGCGGGTGTGTGACGATGATGTCGCGCACGGTTTGGCGCTGCGCGTCCGTTGCGGCGAGCGCGATTGAGCCGGCGTCCACGGCGACGCGGTCGTCTATGAGGAAGCAGGTCAGGCGCTGTTCGGGGGTCGCGCGGCCGTGCTCATCGAAGGTGCTGGGAAGTAGCTGAATTTTCACCGGAGCATTTATCCTGAAGTTGTCACAAGATACGACCCGCCCTATACGCTCGGATGTGAAGTTCTGGGCTTAGTCATTGCGGCCGGCCCATCTGCGTGCTCAGTTCGTAGAGCGCGCGCCGGTAGAACTCTTCGCGCGCGTGCGCTGCCTCGTCCTGCGCCAGCAAGCCGCGGGCGACGCGATTGCGATGAAACGCCAGCTCACTTGCAGTGCTGTTATAGCGCGCACGCATGCGCCACATGGTCACGCCGCCGTGCCGAAACGCGCGCCAAGATGCGCCCATGCGCCCGCGCACGCTGCACAGGCACTCGTACTCCTGCTGTGTGAAAAAACCTTGTTGCAGATCGCTCGCCAGTTGTTCGCGCACGATCTGGCCCTCGCGTTGCAGGGCATAATAGATCGTCACCAGCACGGCGATGAAGACGGGCACCATGATGAAGAAGTAAACGACGAAATAGAGCACGGGGTTGAGCGAAGCAGACAAGTTCCACAGCCCGTGCAGCGACATGGCGACAAAGAGACCGACGAGCGGCGCGAGTATTCTGATGCCGCGTTTGTTCGTCTGGCTCGCAAGCCCTAAACCGATGCCGGTCATGCTGGTAAAGAGTGGGTGCGAAAACGGAGCCATCAGGCCGCGCAGGATGAAAGTGCCGAGCGAACCGGCCACACCGCCTTCGAGCGCCGCGCCGCCGTAGTATTGAATGTTCTCGGTCATCGCGAACCCGAGGCCGACCATCGCAGCATAGACGATGCCGTCAATCACGCCGTCAAACTCGTCGCGCTTCCACCAGAACAGTCCAAAGAGCACGAGCGCCTTCGAGGTCTCTTCGACAAACGGTGCGGAGATGACCGTCGCAAAGAACTCGCCCGCCTTGTCGCCCGCCAGCAGCGCGATGATGCCGCCGCTGATGGTGTTCATCACGAACGCGATGAAGATGGCGACGAGCGCGCCCCAGAAAAAAGCGGTCGCCAACATCCACGGCGGCTCCGGCTCGAAGCGATCGATCCACAACGCGAGCGAGACGTAGATGGGTACGGGCAGCGTCGCCAACACAAACCCGATGAGCAGTGGCACAAGCCCCGTGCCGAGACCGATGAGCAACAGGGTCAACAGACCGAGCAACAACGCGACGAGGATCGCCGCAACGACGAGCATCGTGCGCAACGCGCTCTTGTGCCCTGCGCGCGGCGTCGGCGCGAGAGCGTCTGGGGCGGGAAAACTATAGTTGTTCATGTTCGACGCGCAAGCGAGCCGCCGGTTGTTTAACGACGCAGCAGCACGAACGCGATGACGACGAGCAGCAAGATGATCGCGCCGACGAGCAGCCAGACTGTCGCTCCGCTCCCGCTCGGCGCGGGTGCGATGGGCGCGACGGGCGGCGCTGACGGTCGGGTCGATAATGGTGGCGTGGCCGCGGGCGGCGCGCTGGTCGGGGTCGGCGTTGCGGCCGGCGCGCTGCTCGCAGGCGGCGGCGTTGCGGGCGTCGGCTTCGGCGCTGCGCCACCGGCCGCAGGCGGCGGCGCATTCCATTGCGACGGCGGCACGATGACGGTCGCACCGAGGTCTGCCGCCGATTGTTTACGTTCAGCCGCTTGCGCCGACATCGGCGCACCGCATTCAGGACAAAACGCCTTCTGCTCAGGCACTGACGCGCCGCACTTGGAACATTTCGCCATACACGAATTCTCCGCGCCGTCTGTTAATGAATGATCGTTGCTTGATGATGCGAAGCGAGGATGCGCCCGTCGTTGTCGGCGCGCACGAGCGATTCGACCGCTACCCGCAAGCGCGCCCAAGTATAAACGGATTCCTTCGGCGCTGCCAGCAAAAAAGCAAGGCTGAAGGCGGAAGGATGAGAGCTGAAGGAGAGACCGCTCAGCTTGAGTAGGCACTCTTTCAGCCTTCAGCCCTTATCCTTCCACCTTGCTTTCTGTTGACAGCGCTGGGCGAAAGGTTGAGTATTATTGCCGTTTCGTTCGGGCCGGCGCTTGCCGCCGGATTGGTGAGAGAAGCGCGCCGGACTCTTCGGCGGCTGGAGAGTGTGACTTGCCCACCGATTCCGCAAACTACGCTTACACGCGCGAGGCGCGCTTACGCACGACGGGCGGCGCGCGGCCCGCGCGTCGTCCACGCCCGCGCTTGCCTTCGACCTTCGGTTACATGTTCGCGGCCGTCATCATCGCCGCCGCATTGTTCATCGCGGTCTGGTGGTTGTTGGCCGCGAGCGGCGACGACGCGCCGTTGCTGCCGGCTGGTCTGGCGGCGAGCGTCGTGTTACTCGTCGCGCTGGCGGCGCGCGAGATCGTGATGCGGCGCGCGTGGGCGCACTACACGCACGAGCTTGAGTTGCGGATGGGCGCGGGCGAGGCTTTGAAGTTGCAACCGGCGGGGCCTGCGGGCGGCAAAGTCAAAGTGAAGACGACCGGCGCGTCGTTTCGTGCGTTGCAGCAGCGGCTCGCGCAAGCCGACGAGATCGGCGCGCAGCAACCCGAAGCGCACCTTGAAGCTTATCGTCTGTGCGAACAATATCTCGCCAACTCGGAAGACGCGATCCGCGCGCCGGGCGTGGCGACGGACGTGCGCGTGGCCTTGCGCGCCGGGCAAGAGCGCGTGCGCGAATTGCAGAAGCACCATCTGCTCGCGTGGGCGCGCGGCGAGGCGCAACGGCTGACGCACGAGGCGCAACGACGTGCCAGCCCGTCGGCACGGATCGAGACAGCGATGCGCGCCGTCGAAGTGATCAATGAAGCGTTGCAGGTCTATCCCGAAGAGCCGGCGCTACGCGATTCGGCGTTGGCTGTGCGCAACTTCATCGCGTCGGTCAAGGTCGCACACTGGATCGAACTGGCCGAGCGCGCCGCTTTTCGCGGGCGCTACACGCGCGCCATCGCGCGCTACCGCGACGCGCTCTTCTATCTCTCGCGCGCAGACATGAGCAACGACGCACGCGATGAAGCGGCCACGCGCATCAACCGCGAGATCGAAATGCTGCGCGCCCGCGTCGCGCTCGACAAAAACAAGGGCTGAGGACGGAGAGATGAGGGATGAACAAGAGTTGAACGATTGAGCCATCTATTGATTGATTCAATGAACCAATGACCAAATGAATCAATCGTTCAGCCCGCAGCCCTGCTTTCCGATTTTCCGGTTTCTGTGCGACAATTAGTTGCCGCACACAATTGCAACCCGACGAACTGGACAACAAGAGTTGAGGATAGATTTATGAACGCCGTAAAGATTCTCTGTGCGCTCACTTTGCTTACCACGCTCATCGTTCTGCCATCCGCCGCGCAACAGCCGACCGGACAGGCGCAGCCGTTTATTCCGACGGGCGATACTTCACCCGCCACGATTACATCATCCGCGCCTGACGCCGTCATGGGCGGCCCAAAGGATTATCCGCTCGGCCCCGGCGACGTGGTTGAGTTGCGCGTCTTCGGCGAGCAGCAGTTCGATGGCGTTTATCAAGTGGACAGCGATAATAATCTCACGGTGCCGTTTATCGAACAGCCGATCAACGTGCGCTGTCGCACGATTAAAGACGTGCGCAAAGATGTCGTGACCGCGTTGGCTAAGTTTCTCGTCAACCCGCAGGTCTATATGAACATCAAGCAGCAGAACAGCCGGCCGGCCGCAGTCGTGTATGGTGCGGTGCGCACGCCGCGCCTCTTTGAGATGCACCGTCGCGCGCGCCTGCTCGAACTGATCTCAACCAGCGGCGGCGTGACCGAACAGGCCAACGGCACGATCCAGATCACGCACAGAGAAGAGGCCGTCTGCCCTGAGCCGGACGAGTTGACCGAGTCGAAGTCTGCCGTGCAGGGGACAGATGCTTCGGGGCTGGTGCCCTTTTCGATCTACAGGGTGTCTGATCTGAAACTCGGTAAGGCCGAAGGGAATCCTTTCATTCGGCCGGGCGACATCGTGTACGTCGCCGAAGCGTCGCCCGTCTATATCACGGGCGGTGTAACCGCGCCGCAGGGAATTTACCTGCGCGAGCATCTTATGTTGTCGCGGGCGATTGCGATGGTTGGCGGCCCGACTAAAGAGGCCAAGACGAGTGAGGTACACATCTATCGGCAGAAAGAGGGCGGCGTGGACAGTAAGCCGATGATGGTTGACTTCCGAAAGATTCAGCGGCACGAACAGCCTGACATCGAGTTGCAGCCTTACGACGTGATCGAAGTGCCGCTAAAAGGCTTCGACCTCAAAAAGTGGCTGCTCGGTGTCGGTCAGGGCAGCATAGGGCCCACTGTGACGAATGCAGCGACACGAGTAATCCTCTATTGAACTGCATTTAGCGAGACGGAGAGGCTGACCGCCTTGACGCGGTCAGCCTCTCTTTGATTATGCGCTCGTCTCGTTCGGTGCGCGGTACGTTTCGGCGGCGCGCGTCGTCTGTGTTAGAGTATCGCTTCGTCAAACAGGCGAAGCAGTCAGCAAAATTTTTGGGAGATAGTTTTTCATGGCTCGAAGGAATGCTCCGGCGGTGGAGGCGCGCAGACGGCGGCGACGGATGACGCTGTTGTGGATCGCTGTGGCCGCCGCCATCGTCGTCGGTCTGATCTGGAAGGAACAGATCGCTCTGCTCTACGTGCTCGCTACCGTCAGCGTCACGGTCTTGCTCATCATCGTTGCCATCTCAGACCTGCACGACACGCGCGCCGCGACCGAACCGCCATTGGACGCCGCCGCAGCCCTCGCCGACGGCACAGCCGCCGCGCCGCTTCGCACGTCGCCTGCCCGCACGACGGCCAAGCGACGCTAAGTCGGCGCGAACTGTAACCGGCCTGCAACCGTAATATCACAGCCAAAATGAGCGGCGCGGGCGATGATCCATTTGTGATCATCGCCCGCGCCGCTCTTAGTGTTCTTACGCCGAGTGCGTCAGAAACCGGGCGATTTTGAGTTTTTGAATCTCTGCTTGAACCAGAGACGAGATTATTGTTAAAGTCATAACAGACGCGCGCGCCGCAGATGGGCGCGGGCGCAATGGCGCAGACAAAGAGTTCCCGCAGTCTGTGCATCGAATGAGTTAGCTCCCCCTCACAAAAATAAATCCCCAACGAACAGGAAGGGTCAACATGAGTCGCACTTTTATCTCGCTGCTGCTGGCGGCCTGTCTGCTCGGCATGTCCTTGCCCGCGCGCCCTTACACTAATCAATACACGAGCAACTCCAACCTGATACGCTGGTCGAGCAACACGATCACCATCGCCTTCTCAACCTCGCTGTCGAGTCCGGGCGCGAACATCAAGCCGGGCACGGACGTGGTCGGCACTGTGCGGCGGGCGCTATTACGCTGGTCTGAGGCGGCCAACATACAGTTCGTCGAAACCTCTTCGGCGCAGCAGGATGTGGGCCAAGACGGCGTGAACCTGATCACCATCGCCGACACGCCGACGAACCGAAACGTCTTTGCCAACGGCGGTGAGAATCAAGCACGCACGCGCGTCTTCTTCGATCCAAACACGGGCTTGATCTCGGAAGCCGACATCGTCATCAATCCGGCTGTCGGCGGCCGTAGCAGCTACGGCTTCTCGACCGATGGTACAGACGACACCTTCGATCTGGAAGCGACCTTCACACACGAGATCGGCCACCTGCTCGGTCTCAATCACTCCGGCGTCATCGGCGCGACGATGCAGCCGCGCCAAGGGCGCAACTTCAACATGTCCGGCATCAACGCGCCCGCCTTAACCATGCGCACACTCGAAGACGATGACCTCGCAGGCATACGCGCGCTTTACGGCCAACGCACGCCGCAGACGGTCGGCACACTCAATGGGCACGTCAACTACGGCGCGGGCGCGCACGTCTGGGCCGAGAATGCTGCGAGCGGACACGTCTTCGGCAGCGCCATCACGAAATCCGACGGCTCATACGAGATACAGCAGTTGCCGCCCGGACAGTATCGCGTCGGCTGTGAGTTCTTGGATGAGCCAGTCGTCGCCGCAGAGATCGCGCCGAATAGCGGCCCCTTTGCAGGCATCGGCGCGCAGCCCGCGTTTATGACTGTCGAAGGGCAGACAACCGTCAACCCCGGCGCAGTGACGACGCTCAACCTGACGGTCAATACAGGCAGCGCACCGACACTTCATCCGGCCGTGTTCGGCGTCAACGGTCTGCTGATCGCTTCGCCGACGCAGATCGCCGCCGGAGAGACCGCTCGCCTCTACGTCGGCGGCTTCGGTGTTGACGCAGTGACCGCCACAGGCTTCAGCTTCAACACGCCGTTCATCACGATTGACCGGAACAGCTATCAGGTCGAGAACAACGCCGCGTTTGGCGTCACCTATCCGATTGTCAGCTTCAACATCACAGTGGCAGACACGGGCAAGTTTGGCGATTACAGTCTGCGCATGCAGCGCCCGGACACGGGCGAGATCAGTTATCTCGTCGGTGGCCTTGCGCTCGATCCTTACGTGCAGTACGTCGAACTCAATCCGATTGACCGCAACGACTTCTTCGTCACGCAGCAGTACCTAGACTTCCTCTTCCGCCAACCCGATCAGGCGGGCTTCAATGCGTGGCTGAACGTCTTGAACAACTGCTCGGATGTGCACAACGACCCGACATGTGATCGCATCCTCGTCTCTTCGTCCTTCTTCGGCTCGCCGGAGTTTCAACTCAAGGGCTACTTCGTCTATCGCTTCTACAAGCTCGCCTTCAACCGGCTGCCGACTTATGCCGAAGTCATCCCCGATATGATCAGCGTGACGGGGCAGACGCAACAAGAGGTCTTCCAGAAGCGCGCCGCCTTCGCCAACAACTTCGTGCAGCGCCCCGCCTTCGTCAGCCTCTACGGCGCTTTGTCGAACACGGACTTCGTGAACACGCTGATGGCGCGCTACAGCTTGACGCAGATCACGACGCCCGATCCACAGAACCCCGATGGCACGCAGAAGGTGACGTTGACCAACGCCGATCTGATCAACGGGCTGAACGCAGGCACGCTCACGCGCGCGCAAGTCGTGCGTGCGATTGCCGACAGCGATCAAGTCTTCCAACTCGAATTCAATCAGGCGTTCGTCTATATGCAGTATGTCGGTTATCTCCGGCGCGACCCGGAGCCGGCCGGCTATCAAGGCTGGCTCAACTACTTGAACACGCACCCGACCGACTCGCGCACGATGGTGCGCGGCTTCGTGGACTCGGCCGAATACCGCTCGCGCTTCGGGCAGCCATAGCCGGAAGGGAAGAAGGCAGTTATAAGGATATTTCCGATTAACTTTAGGCTATCGGCATGGCTGTTTAGGTTCTAAGCAGGCTTGCTGAGCTTCTAAGCAGGCTTGCTGAGCTTCTCACGCAGGTTGCTTAGCTTCTGAGCAGGTATGATTAGGTTCTAAGCAGACGTGCTCAGAAGCTAAGCACGTCTGCTCAAGACCTAAGCACTCGTGATGAGAAGCTAAGCAGGCTTGCTGAGAAGATAAACACGTCTGATTATCTTCTCACGCGGGCTGATTATGGCTTAAGCAAAGGCAAATTGCTTCTATTGCCTGCTGCTTTGCTCATCCACAGACAAAGAGAGCGGGGCGAGTTGATCAAACAACTCGCCCCGCTCTCTGTTTACCTGCTGGCGGTTGCGTCGGAATCGTCAGCAGGTATGGCCGGTGAGCCACCTAGTCGCCCAGGATGATGATCCCATCGCCCATCAGGATACCATCACCGAGCACGATCCCATCGGCAAGGATGATGCCATCGCCCATGATAATGATGCCATCACCCATCACGATCCCGTCGCCCATTACGATGCCGTCGGCGCGCAGCTTACTGTCGGCGAGGATGATGCCATCGCCCATCACGATGCCATCACCCATAACGATGCCGTCGCCCATCACGATCCCGTCGGCGAGAATGATGCCATCACTCATGACGATGCCGTCGCCCATCACGATGCCATCGCTGAGCGGGCGATTATCGCCCAGGATAATGATGCCGTCGCTCTTCATCGTCCCATCGGCGAGGATGATGATGCCATCGCCCATCACGATGCCATCACCCATAACGATGCCGTCGCCCATCACGATCCCGTCGGCGAGCGTCAACTGACCTTTGTGCACGACTGCATCACCGAAGATGATCCCGTCAGCGTTCGTGTGATCGCCCATCACAATGCCGTCGCCCATCACGATGCCGTCAGTCAACAGGATGCCGTCACCCAGCATGATGCCGTCGCCCATCACGATGCCGTCGGCGAGGATGATACCGTCGCCCATGACGATGCCGTCGCCCATGACGATGCCGTTTGTCAGGACGGGCCGGTTGGCGAAGATCACGCCATCGGCGTAGAGCACGCGATTGCTCGGCTTGATGTTCTCGCCGCCGATCTGCACGGCCGCGCTCACCGTCGCCAAGCTCTCGCTCGGTTTGAACACCTTATCGCCCGCGTGCAGTTTGTCTGCGTTCGGCACAATCGCCCGCCCGATGCGAACGGCCGTAACGGCGTTCAGCAGCCCCGCGCCCTGTGCGTAGAGGCTCTGCATCTTGTTGTTGTGGAACTGCGCGAGCGGGAGCGCCTGCGCCGAGCGTAGGAGCGCCGCTTTCACAAGTGCCGGTGTCAGAGACTTGTTTGCTTCGAGCATCAAAGCGACCGTGCCGGAGACGACGGGCGTCGAGAAGGACGTGCCCGAATAGGTGAAGTAAGCGTTGCGCAGCGCATTGCCACCAGTCGGCTGCACGATGCGGTCGGGCGCTTCCGTCGCGAGCGTCGAGTTCGGCTCTTGCGTCATCGCTGCGACGACGCGGCGACCGGGCGCGAGCAGATCGGGCTTGGCAAGGTGGTCATACTGCGTCGGCCCTTTTGAAGACCACTCGGCAACTGTGTCGTCCGAACGCTTGGCTGTGCCATGCGAATCGGTCGCGCCGACGGTGATGACGTAAGGGCTGTTGCCGGGGCTGCCAACGCTGCCATAGACGAGCCGGTGAATATCATTGCCCTGCGCGTCTTTGCCGATCACTTCGTCAGTCCGCCCGTTGTTGCCTGCGCTGGCGACGACGACGATACCCGCGTTGACCGCATGCGCGACCGCTACGCACAACGGGTCTTTGCGCCAAGACTCGCGCACAGGCGTGCCAAGGCTCATGTTGATGATGTTGATGCCATAGCGATCACGATTCTGGATCGCCCAGTTGACGGCGCGCAGCACACTGCTCGTCGTGCCCGCACCATGCTCGTCGAGCGCGCGCAGGTCAACGATGTTCGCGTCCGGCGCAACGCCGCGATAGTTCGCGCCGTAGCCGTTCGAGCCAGCGCCGCCACCGGCCGCAACGCTCGCCACGCCCGTGCCGTGCCCGTCGGGGTCGCCTGCCATCGGGCGGTCTGTGAAATCAACGCGCGCGAGCACGCGCGACTTGGTTTTGCTCTTGGCGAAATCCGGGTGCGTGTAGCTGATGCCGCTGTCAATCACCGCGATGGTCACGCCCTTGCCGGTGAAGCCCGTCAGTTCTGTGCTGTTGCTGTTTCCGCCCTGCACTTGATCGACGCCTGTCGTCTCGCGCGTCAAACTCAACGCCGCCTTCACCGGACGATCCGGCGACACATACACGACATCTTCGCGCGCTGCCAACGCTGCCAACTGGTTCGCGGGCACGTCGGCGACGAACGTATTGAGCGTCTGGTAGCTCTGCCGCTCTACCCCACCAACGGACGCGACGGCGTCGTTCTGTGTCGTCTCCGCGCTGCTCTTGCTCTGCACGACGACGCGCACGAGCGCCGCGCTCTCTTGCGCCGGAACGCTCTGCGTGTTTGTGGCGCTACTGGGTTGGAACTCTGGGGCGAGTTTGCTGTTCTGGATTGTAGTGGTGGATTTGGTTTGTGCTTTGACGGTTGCCGTTGCTTGTAGGGGGACGAGAGCGACAAGCAGGATGGCGATGGCGTTGAAGCAAGCTGTGATACGACGCAACATATGTTTTCCCTTCTTTCTTCTACCGCCGCGCTCTTGCCGCCCATTGGCACGAGGGGAACGACGGGTCACGAGGTTTAATGTCAAAGGATTTTCAATTTGAGACCGCTGACAGGCCATGCTTCTGAGGAGTGAGCCTCACCGGCATGCGGCCTCAGAGTTTTAGGCCGCGTTACTCTGTCGGCCTTCACCTGTCAACGATCTTGCCCATCCTCTTGACAACCCTCGTGCCACAAAGAAGGGAACTCGCAGCCCAACGCTAAGTGAGAAAATAATAGGACTTGCCCACGCAAACGCAGATGCTCGTGAAATGCTCGTCCAACCCGCAAACTTGGATACCAATTAAACACTTCCACGACTGAATCCGCAGAAGTCGCAGATTTTCCGTGTGAATGTTTGAGAGTAGAGGTTATTGGTAGAAATGTTTACCGGCTATACAGTGGTTAATAGGTAAACACCGAGAAAAATGCTCTGCACAGACCAACGGAACACCTGTACAAACCTCCGAAACACCTGCACAAAGCAGCGGAACACCTGCAC
>Ga0209153_1000028_pt1 | contig 73620 bp, 64 predicted proteins | sample GraSoiAngelo_120_FD_185877 | JGI IMG/M metagenome (GOLD analysis project Ga0209153, IMG submission 185877) | Grasslands soil microbial communities from the Angelo Coastal Reserve, California, USA - 14_0919_09_20cm (SPAdes) (version 2) | ecosystem: Environmental > Terrestrial > Soil > Grasslands ... | reverse complement strand
GTGACGGGCGTCGCCTACGAGACGATCACGGATCGCAAGGGCACACTGCCGCTTCTAACGCCGATGTCTGAAGTTGCCGGCCGCATGGCCGTGCAGGTCGGCGCGCACTACTTGGAGAAGATGCAGGGCGGGCGCGGCATACTCTTGGGCGGGGTGCCGGGCGTGCCGGCGGCGCGCGTCGTCATCATCGGCGGCGGCGTGGTTGGCACGAATGCGGCGAAGATCGCCGTCGGCATGGGCGCGCATGTCACGATCATTGATAACAATTTGGATCGGCTGCGCGAACTTGACGACATCTTCCTGACGAAAATCTCGACGCTCGCCTCGTCCGCTTACATGATCCACGACGCCATCTCGCAGGCCGATCTGATCATCGGCGCGGTGCTCGTGCCCGGCGCAGCCGCGCCGAAGCTCGTCACGCGCTCAATGCTCAAGGACGTGCCGAACGGCGCGGTGATCGTGGACGTGGCCGTGGATCAAGGCGGCTGCATTGAGACGACGCACCCGACGACGCACTCTAATCCCACCTACTACGTCGAAGGCGTCTTGCACTACTGCGTCGCCAACATGCCCGGCGCTGTGCCGCGCACCTCGACGTTTGCGCTCACCAATGCGACCTTGCCTTACGTTCTGCAACTCGCCAACCGGGGCCTGCTCGCGGCGATTGCGCGCGACCCCGGTTTGAAAGAGGGCGTCAACACTTACGCGGGCAAGCTGACTTACGAAGCGGTCGCCACCGCGCAGAATCTCGAATACACACCGATTGACGAGATGCTCGGCGGCGCAAGCAGCACGCGCGCGGCCGGCGACTGAGCGACCGGCGCAGGTGCGCGCAACAGGCACGAACTTGTGGGCTGGTCTGTCGCCAGATCAGCCCTTTGCTTTTGCGCCGCAGACATATACTCGACAACCCACGCACGGGTGCGGGTTCTTTGCTGGACCGGTTAACGCAGATCACCGCACAAGTGTTGCAGCAGCGCCGGCACGACGATGGCGGCTGACTCCGCGCGCAGTGTCCGCCCGCCCAACGTGATGAGTTGCCAACCAGCCGCGCGCCCTAAGGCGAGTTCTTCATCCGCCCAACCGCCCTCCGGCCCGACGAGTGCTGTTAATGTGGACGGGCACGCTGCCCAAGAGTTGCTTGTCTCCAGCAGACCGCAGCCGTCGCGTTCGGTGAAGAGTAGACGCATTGAAGAAGCGTCCGCTTCATTCGTCAGCAACGGTTCAAGCGACACCGGCGCGCTGACCGTTGGCACGCGCGCCCGCCCCGATTGCTTGGCCGCTTCGAGCGCGAGTCGTTGCCAACGCGCCACGCGCGCGTCCGCACCACTGCCAGCGCGCAAGCGCACATCGCCCCGCGCCGTCACGACGGGCACGATCCGCGCGACGCCAAGCTCGCACGCTTTCTGCACAACCAGATCAAACTTCTCGCCTTTCAACAACGCAACGGCGAGCGTCAACTCAAGCGGCGACTCAGGCCGCTGCGGCTCGACCTGTTGCACGACTTCGAGCGGCGCGCGGCCATCGCGCCCGCGCGCCTCAGTGATGACGCAGCGGAACTCGCGGCCCGCGCCGTCGAACACAAACACCTCATCGCCCGCGCGCAAACGCAACACATTAACTAAATGCGCCGTCTCTTCACGCGACAACACGACGCGCGCGCCATCAGGCGCGAATGCTTCGGGTGGAGCATAGAAACGGCGGCGCGTCATAGGGATTAAAGTTCAAAGTTGCAGGTTTAAGGTTCAAGGTTCAAGGTTCAGGCTTTGAGATACACCCTTTGAACCTTGAACTTTGAACTTAAATTCAGACGACGAGCGCGACCCACTCGCCGTCGGCCATCATCTCGCATTCGTTGATGCCGAGTTCGTAGAGGCGTGCGCGGATCGCTTCGGCTTGCGTATTGAGAATGCCAGACAGGATCAAGCGCCCGCAGGTCGCGCCGACGAGCGCAGGCAGCAACGGCGCGATCACGTCCGCCGTCAGATTTGCGCAGACGCAATCGGCAGACGCTGTCTGTTCATCAACCGAGCCGACGTAAAAGTTGATCTGATTGGCGACGCCGTTCAGTTGCGCGTTCGCCTGTGCGATCTCAACCGCTTCTGTGTCAGTGTCGCAGGCCGTGATGCGCGCGTCAGGTTGAAGCTTGGCGGCGGCGATGGCGAGGATGCCTGTGCCCGTGCCGACGTCTAGGAAACTCGCGCCGTCGAAATGTCTTTCGATGGCGGCAAGGCAGAGGCGCGTCGTCTCGTGCGTGCCCGTGCCGAAGGCCATGCCCGGCTCGATGCGGATCACGAGCCGCTCATCTGTCGCTTCGATCTCACTCCACGGCGGCGCGACGAGGAAACGTGCGCCGACCTCGACGGGTCGCCAACTCTCTTTCCACTCCGCCAACCAATCGTGCGCCGCCACTTCGCGCCCGCTCATCGCGCGCACAGCCGACGAAGGCAGCCCATAGATGCGCAGAGCTTCAAAGAGTGCCGCGCGCACAGACTCGCGCTCCGGCACGCGCTCAAAGTAGCCGCTCGTCAATAGCTCATCCGCGCTGCCCTTCGTCTCCGTGCCGAGCGCGCCCGCCTCCATCAGCGCGTACTCCACCGCCTCGCGCGCCGCCGCCGCAAATCTGACATCGAGAGCGAACCAAGACATAAGAGCAGTGCCAAGTGACGGGTGACAAGTGCCGAGTTAAAGACTTGTGCTTGCTTGGCACTCGTCACTGCTTTATTCCTATTTCGTTGAGTGCGCGTTCGCTGTTACGCCAATCGGCTTCGACTTTGACGAAGAGTTCAAGGTGGACGCGATGGCCGACGAGGCGTTCGATGTCTTGGCGGGCGCGCGTGCCAACCTCTTTGATCCGTGCGCCGCCGCGCCCGACGATGATCTTCTTCTGCGATGCGCGCTCGACGAAGATGACGCAACTGATGCGCGCGAGATCGGAGCGCACCTCTTCATATTTTTCGGTCACGACCGCCGTGACGTAAGGAAGCTCTTCGCCCGTCGTCTGCAAAATCTTCTCGCGCACGATCTCTGCGACGATGGCGCGCATCGGCTGATCGGTCAACTCATCTGCGGCGAAGACGGGTTCACCCTCCGGCAGTTGCTTGATGATCTCCGCGAGCAAATCTTCGACCATATCGCCCGTCCGCGCCGAGAGCGGCAGAATGGCGCGCCAGTCGTACTCGCGCGCGTACCACTCGATGAGCGGCAGCAGCTTCGCCTTGTCCGCGAGCCGGTCGGTCTTGTTCAAGATGAGCAGCGCGGGCTTCTGTGCTTGTTTGACGAGGTCGAGGACGAAGCGGTCGCCGTTGCCGGTCGAGACCGAAGCGTCGCGCATGAGCAAGATGAGATCAACGCCTGCGAGTGCGTCATGCACGGCGGCCATCATGCGGCGGTTAAGCAAGTAGCCGGGTTGATGAACGCCCGGCGTGTCCACCAAAATGATCTGGCCTTCGGGGCGCGTGATGACGCCCTGAATCTGATAGCGCGTCGTCTGCGGCTTGTTCGACACGGCCGCGATCTTCTCGCCGACGAGCCGATTCAAGAGCGTGGACTTGCCCGCGTTCGGTCGCCCGATCAGCGCGACATAGCCGCTGCGATAAGGCGTGTGCTCAACTTTCGTCTCTTCCTGCATGTTCGTCTGTGCGCGTCTGCGTGCCCAACTCGATTATCGCACGACGCAAACGTTTGTGCCGTTGCAGCCGGCGCAGATAATCTAACTCATCTGCGCTGGCTTTCGCGCGAATGACTTGCACGAGCGCGCGCCGCTCTGCGACCGACCAACGCACGAGGTCAGGGATGAGCGCGAGGACAAGCGCGAGATCATCGAAGGCGCGTTGCTCATCCGCGCGCCACGAATCAAGCCGCACGTCGAGCGCGCGGGCGACTGTCGCAACAGACGCGCGCCCGATTTTATCGCTGTCGCCGCCAAACTTGCGGCCCATGCGCCGCGCGATCTTCAGACCGATATGGTGGACGTGGAAGCGATCCCACGTGCCGCGTTCGGCGTCGGGTGCTTCGTAGAGGACGTGGCCGGTGGCGAGCCGGCGCAGAGTGTTTGCGCTGGTGCGATAGCCTGCGCGGGTGGCGATCTTGTGCGACTCGCGCGCGTCGAGTTTGACGAGTTCCGTATCGGTGGGGCGAAAGCCGAGTTTGCGATAGAACCAGTACGCGCCGGATTCGATCCCCTCTTCGTTGCCCGCGCCGAGTTGGTATGGATCAATCGAGAAGACGCTCGTGCCAAGCAGTTGATGAAAGAGACGCATCAAGCGCGCGTAGAGCCAAGCGGATTCGCCCGCGCGAAAGGTGTAGAAGATGTTGACGCCGATCTCCGTGCGCTCAAAGAGCGAGAGACCTTCAGCATAACCACAGGGCACGCCGTTCTTTGACAAGAACATCGCGTGATACGCAAGCGTCGGCAGACGACGTGCGGCGGGCACGCCCCAGACATAGATCACGAGGCCGCGCCCTGCCTGTGCGCGCCAGACTGTTTCAGGATCGCCGTAAGTGAAACCGTGCAACTCACGAAAGCGCACAGCCATCGTGTCGCGCCCCTGTGCAAGCAGACGCTCGCCCTCTGTGCGCGACAGCTTGACGATGGGTAACGGCGGCGCGGCAAACTCACGTTCAAGCGAGACATCGCGCCGGCCCAAGAGCGGCGTGCGTTGATAGAAAATCTCGCGCGCCGACAGACGCATGTGCGTGCGCGTGGCTTTTGTATCGCCGAGTTCCCAACGCACCCAGAATTGGATCGGCTCGAACAGTTCCGCCTGCTCCTTGTCCGTCAATGGCAACTGCTCAAACTGTCTGAGCAGCCACGCGAGTTCAGTCTCACCTTTTTTCTTCGCCGCGCGCAGCCACCTTGGAAAAGGCACGCTTGCATCAACGTAGGCGCTCTCGGCGAAGAGCGGGAGAAAGCGCGGGAAGGTGGCGGTGATGCGCGCGAGCTGATCGAAGCGATCCCAGACGAGTTTAACTTGACGCGGGTGCGCGCGTGCGAGCCAACGTGTGATGTCGTAGCTGAACGCGGCAGTGAAGTCCGTGCCGACGATGCCGGACACGTCGGACTCTGAGAACGTCTCGAAGTCCGCAGCGCCCTGAGCGCGCAGTTCGTCAACACGTTGCTTGAACGTGGCGAGCATCTTTTCAATCTGGCGCAACAGCGTGGCGCTTGGCGGATAGGCGCGCAGGAACAGCAGGCTTTCGTGAAAGCGGATCAGTGAAGCGGCATCAGGAAAACGGCGGCGCGCGAGTTGGCGCAACACACTTTGCAACTGCGCGCGGACTTGCGCACCGGAGTCGCGCTGCAACTCTTCGAGCCGTTCGAGCAGACGTGCGAGCGACTGTGCGGGCACTGGAAGCGATCCAACTTGCGTAGAGATTTAATCGAGCGCGACGTTTCTAACTTAGATGGCCGGGCAAGTCAACACAGACGTTAACTTGGCGTGGCTAGTTCTCTTTCAACGCAGACTCTTCAATGACAAGGCCGCGTTCAGGTTGAGCCGCATCGTAGGTGAGCCGGTAATGATGCTTAAAGAGAAAGTTGTCGTACTCCGCGCGCAGGATGTTCTTGTCAATCTTGTAGCCGTCATCGCTCGTAGCTGATTGCCAACAAGATTCGTAGAGCGCCGCATGTGCTTCGGCGATGCGCCACGCTGGCGTGAGCTTGACCCAGAGCAGATCACATTCCGTGCCCGCGCCGCACTCGTGCATGTCCGGCTTGAGCTTGGACGGGCCGCAGACGGCCGCCAGCAGATAATTGAAATCTGGCCGGCGCGTGAAAAAGAGCGGCGTCGCATCATCCAACTTCGCCGCTTCAAGCTGCGCCGAGACGTCGAGCAGGTGCGTATGACCGTCAGCGTTGAGCATTAACTGTCGCTTGTGTGGCCGCAGCTTAACGTCTGTGCGCGCGTTCGGCTGTTGCGTCTGAGCCGCGCCGATGGTCAGCCACAGGCAGGCGAGCGATAGAATTATTAGCGCCGCATGTTTGCTCATCTGCGAGCTACTTGTTCATGGCCAACTCGCCGTTGAGTTTCAGAACCTCAAGCGTCATCTCGGCCGAGGCGTACATGTCTTTGACGTCGAGCCATTCTTTGACGGTGTGGATGGCGCGCATGCCCGTGCCGAAGTTGGCGCACTCAATGCCGCGCTTGTTGAAGATGTTGGCGTCGCAGCCGCCGCCCGATGACATGACTTCGACCTTTTGGCCGAGCCGCGCCGCCGCTTGATAGACGAGTTGCACGACGCGCGAAGATTCGGGCACGTCCATCGCATAATACTCGCGCGTGATGTCTGACTCGACCCGGCCCTTCGTGGTCACGCCTGCGACCGTGACTTCATACTTCGCCGCCGCGTCTTCCAAGCACTTGACCATGTGTGCGGTCTGCGCTTCGAGTTTGTCGTCGTCGAGTGAGCGTGCTTCGCCGCGCAGGGTGACGAGGTTCGTGATGATGTTGGTCGCTTTGCCGCCTTCGATGACGCCGATGTTGGCGGTGGTCTCTTCGTCTATGCGGCCGAGTTTCATCGCGGCAATCGCTTCAGCCGCGATCTTGATCGCCGAGATGCCCTCTTCAGGTGCGACGCCCGCGTGCGCCTCAAGTCCGTAGATGCGAAACTCCATGTGATTGGCCGAAGGCCCTTTGGTGAACAGAAAGCCCGGATCGTCTGAGTCGAAGACGAGACCGTATTTCGCTTTAAGCCGTGACACGTCAACGTGCTTCGCGCCGAGCAGACCGACCTCTTCGCAGATGGAGAAGACCGCTTCAATCGGCGCATGCGGGATGTTCTGCTCTTGCAGGCAGCGAATGGTTTCGATGATGACGGCGCAGCCGGATTTGTCGTCGCCGCCGAGCACGGTCGTGCCGTCCGAGCGAATGATGTCGCCTTCGATGATCGGCTTGACGCCTTCGCCCGGCACGACCGTGTCCATGTGCGCGCTCATCATGATCGGTTCAGCATCAGGAATCGTGCCCGGAAACCGCACGATCACGTTGCCCGAATTGCCGCCGACTTTCGCGCCTGCATCGTCAATCTCAGCTTGCGCGCCCATCTCTTCGCAATACTTTTTGATGCGCTCGGCCACGTCGCGCTCCTTGCGCGAGATGCTGTCGATCTGGACGAGTTCGAGCAAGAGATTCTTGAGCCGCTCTTGATTGATCATTCGCTCCTCCGTGAAACAGTGCAGGACTGGCAAGACTTTGGGCCCGCAATCCTACTACACGCCGCACTGAAGGTGCTAGACGAGACAAAAGTAACAAACAGCGCAAAATTTGCACGGACATGATCAAATCACGATATTGTTAGTTTATTGCCTGCATGCTATTGTCAGGTGCATGAAACGGCACCTCATTCGTCTCGCTGTTGCGCTGCTGACATTTGCACTAGGTCTTGCGACTTATACAGTTGGTGCTCGTCTGAGCCAGTACATAATTGTTCGTAAGGAAAAAGCCGAGGCAGTTAAGCTGACGAATCAATTTCATCATGCGCTTGTAAAAGCCGATGCGACCATGCTGGATGAAATTGTGGCGGACGATTGCATCGTCGTCAGCGAGAACGGCATAACCCAGCCAGTCATAACCACTAAAGCTGTGCTATTGGAGAGAGCCAGTCAGATAGCGCAAGCAGATAATATATCTTCCAACGACTCGATTGACCTCCGCCAGTTCAACGTGCAGCGCGATGGAGTTGATGTAGTCGTGGACGGAGACGCGGTCGCTCATCTAAGTGGGCGCTCTGATGCTCCGGCACATTTCACCTACACATACGCAAACTGCCAAGGGCATCTGCGTCTTATCTACGCAAAGCTCAAGGCACAATAAAGAGACACACCATAAAACGCACGTGCTAGTTGTTGAGTGAGTCCAAGGCTCGCTGTAGCTCGTCACGTTTGGCGTTTAGTAGCTCTTCATCTGCATCTGTTGGCACGTAGATCGGTGGGACGATGCGGACATGTGCGCGGGTGAAGGGGAGCGGGATTTGGAAGCGATCCCAACTCGACGCGGCATAAAAATGTTCAGGGTTGATCGAGAAGGGCAGGATGGGGCAGCCGGTCTTTTTCGCTAATAGCAGCGCGCCCATCTTGGCCTCGTAGCGTGGCCCGCGCGGGCCGTCAATGGTGAAGCCGGCGGGGCGGCCGGCGCGCACGAGTTTGACCATCTCGACGAGCGCGCCTGCGCCGCCGCGCGTGGATGAGCCGCGCACGATGCCGTAGCCGAAGTGTTGCTGGAAGCGCGCGCTGCATTCGCCGTCGAAACTCGGCGAAGACATGACGACCATGCCGCGCCGCCGCCAGAAATAGACGGAGAGCAGCGTGCGGTCGTGCCAACAAGCATAGATGGGCTGAAGACCGGCGCGCCTGATCGCTGCCCAATGCTCCCAACCTTCGACCTTAAAGCGCGTCGTCCCGCCGATGAACTTGACGAGCAGATAGGCGAAGCGCGCGATGGCGCGGATGGCGAGCCGTTGTTTGAACGTGTAGTTGGATAGATCGGCGTATGCGTCTGCGCGCGCCAGCCGTGCGGCTGCGCGTTCCGCGCGTGCGCTTGGCTCTGCTGCTTGTTGTTCGAGTGACGCCTGCATGAATTAGAGGTTAGAGGTCAGAGGTTAGAGGTTAGTGAAAGACAAAAACTGATCTCTAACCTCTGACCTCTAACCTCTGCTCTAATCGAGTCTAACAGAAATGCACGGCGTGGGCGAAAGCAGAGACTTGTGCGCTGGCACAGCGCGTGTGCTATATTCGGAAACCTCGCCGCGTGCCGGAGCGTAAATTGATTTAACGAACACGGGTTACTTGACCGGCACGTCGTTCGACCCTCCCCGGACTTAAGCTTTTGACACGGGATTCGTGAAGCCCTGATGGACAAACGCCGCATCTTGATCGTGGACGCCAACGAAGAGTTGCGCACCTTACTCGCGCAGGTCTTGAGCGATCTGGGCCACGATGTCATCGCCACAGGCAACCGCGAAGAGGCGCTCGCGCGCGAAGACTTGGAAGACTTCGATCTGGTCATCAGCGATCTGACCGACGACGTAGAGGGCGGCATCCAAGTCCTGAGCGAAGTCAAACGCAAGCGGCTAGTCGTGCCCGTCGTCGTCTCGGCCGATGAAGCGCAGCCGCACGGCATCATCAAAGCGTTCAAGCTCGGCGCGGCCAACTATCTGCGGCGGCCCTACAATCACGAAGAGTTGCGCACCATCGTTGAAAAGACGCTCTCGTACAAGCTGCGGTTTGTCGAAGACGTGAAGGTGCTGCCGTTCGTGCATGAGAAGATCGAGTTTGAACTGCCGAGCGATCTCAGCTTGATGAACGGCGTGCTGCACTATTTGCACGAGCGCGTCGTCCAACTCGGTATCGTCAATCCCGAACGGTCGAATCTTTTCATTGCGCTCGACGAAGCCTTCGTCAACGCCGTCAAGCACGGCAACAAGTTCGACACCTCGAAACTCGTCCGCATCACCGCCGATCTCTCCGCCAAAGAGGCGCGCTTCACCATCGAAGACGAAGGCGAAGGCTTCAAAGTCAACGAGATTCCAGACCCTTGCGATCCGGCCAATCTGTTCAAGTCTTCCGGGCGCGGCGTGCTCTTAATTTACAACATCATGGACGAAGTCAAGTACAATGAGCGCGGCAATCGTCTGACGATGGTCAAACGCCCGGATGAATCGCTTGACCACAAACTGATCGAATCGTTCACGCCCGATGACAAGCACCCACGCGACGGGTGAGATACAGAGCAGAGACCGCGCACCCGGCGAGTTGACTTTGCGGGCGGCGTGGCGCTGGTGGTTGCCGCCCGCGCTCGTCGCCCTCTTGCTTGCGCTCTTGTGCCGCGATCCCTTTGCCGGCGATTGGGACGCGCTCGACTACACGGTGCTCGCCCTGCGCGGCGCGCCCTCTTCGATGCTCTTCGGGCGCACGCTCTTCATCTACACGAATCACTACGCCTACAAGCTCGCGCACGCGCTCTTCCGCGTCCAACCCGAACACGCTTACCTGCTCTTCAAGTACATGGTCATCTGCGAAAGTCCGCTCGCCATTATCGGCATGTGGGCGTTCGCGCGCAGGCTGTCGGGTTCAAGACAAACCGCGACCATCGCTGCCTTGCTGCTCGCGCTCTCGCCCTTCTTCGTCATCTATAGTGGACAGGCGATGACGGAGATTCCTTCGCTCGTGCTCTTAACTTTCGGTCTCGCGCTGCACCTGCGCGGCATGCAGGAGCGACAGACAAGCTTCGTGCTCTTGAGCGCGGCGCTGCTCGGCTTGAGCGTCAACGTGCGCGAGTCGGTGGCGCTCTACGGGCTGTGGCTCGTCGTCGCGCCGCTCGTCTATCGGTGGAAACTCGACGCGCGCACGCTCGGCTTGACCGTTGCAGCTTGCGCGCTCTTTTTCGTCTGCGCGCTGGGTCCGTTTGCGCTCATCTACCTGTTTGACGTTGACGGCTATCGCGCCGCTTGGCACGGTTGGGTCGCCTCGATGCACATGGAAGAGGCCGCGCATCCGGTCACGCCTTACAACTTTTTACCGCTCGCTTTCTTCTTCTTCGTGGCCGCACCCATCGTTTTCATCGCGCTCCCGTTCGCAATTTACAGAGAGTGGCGCACGCGCGGCCTCTCGCCTCTGTTTGCGCTCGCGCTCATCGGTCTCATCGCCAACCTGTCGCTCATCACGCACTACAGCGCAGTCATCAACGGGCGTTATCAACTGACAGGTTTGCCCGGCGCGATCCCGCTCGTCGCCGACTTCCTCTTGCGCCGCGCACAAGCGCGCGGGCGCGACCTGCGCCGCGCGTTTTGGCGCGTTGTCGTCATCGTTAGCCTAACCGCGCTCATCATCGGCACGCCCTTCATGCTGTTCGCATGGCCGACGATCCAAAGCCACGCCCTCACGAAAGAATATCGCGCGCGGCTCGCGCTCTTGCCCGACGATGCGGTCATCATGGCGGGCGGACAGACCGTCGCCGTCACTTACTATCGCGGTCTCGGTCTCGGCCGTTGGGACGTGATCGGCACGGGCGGCGGCTGGCCCGGCGCGCGTCTGCCCGAACTGATTGACGCACACTTGCGCGCCGGTCGGCGCGTCTTCGTGGACGCAGACGCGCGCCTCTGGTTCACAGACAGTTGGCGCGGCGCAGAGACGCGCCAACTCGTCGCCTTGCAAGACCGTTATCACTTTCGTCGCAGCGCCGACGCGCTCTACGAAATTCGCCCGCGCACAGACGCGACGGCGCAAGACGAGCCGCACCTCGAACGTCTGCTCGCCAAACCTGCGTCCAAACTACGCAGTCTCGTCAGGCACTGATGCCTTATGAACTTTTTCTTGCCTTGCGTTATCTGACCGCGCGGCGGCGCGGGCGTGCGGCGGCGCGCGTGACTGCGCTTGCGGCACTCGTCGGCATCGCGTGCGGTGTGGCCGCGCTCATCGTCGCGCTCGCGCTCGCCAACGGTTTCCGCGACGAGATGCGCGACAAAATCCTGCGCGGCACAGCGCACATCACACTCACGCGCACAGATGGTCAACCGATCAAAGACTGGCCCGCACTCGTCGCGCGCTTGCGCACAGTGGACGGCATCGCGGCGGCCGAGCCGACGACCTACACCGGCGCGCTCCTCAACGGCCCAGACAACGCCGCTTACACGATCCTGCGCGGCGTCGCGCCCGACTCAACACGCACGCGCACAGACCTGCGCCGCACGCTCATTGCTGGCGACAGCGAAGCTCTGTCGCACAACACGACGCATGACTCGCGTGCGGCGAACGAAGAAGAACCGCCGGTTGCTTTGATCATCGGCGCGGAATTGGCGACGCGGACGGGTTTACAATCCGTCGGCGCTGAGGGCTGGTTGATCACGGGCGAGCGTGTCGCAGAGCCGCCCGGTCTCGCGCCCAACGCGCGGCGCGTGCGTGTCGCCGGCATCTTTCGCACGGGGCTTTATGAGTTCGACTCGGCTTGGGCCTATCTCGCGCTCGCCGACGCTGTGAGCTTCGAGTCTGCGCCGCAGGGCAGCGCGCCAGTCATCAGTCTTGAGACTGAAGACATCTATCGCACGCCAGAGACGGCGGCGCGCGTGCGCGCCACGCTCGGCGCGGAGTTCACGACCGTTGACTGGCAAGACGCGAACCGTCCGCTCTTCGCCGCGCTCGCGTTAGAGCGGCGCACGGTCGGCTTGATCATCGCGCTCATCCTGTTCGTCGCCGCGCTCAACATCACGACGACGCTCGTGCTCGTCGTCACCGAGCGCCGCGCAGACATCGCGAGCCTCGGCGCGCTCGGCGCACGCGCGCGCAGCATCATGCTCATCTTCATCCTCGAAGGCGCAATCATCGGCGCCCTCGGCGCACTCGCCGGCGTCGCGCTCGGACTCATCGCTTGCTTCCTCGGTGATCGCTACGGGCTGGTCCGTCTGCCCTCCGCAGTCTATTCGCTCAGCGCGATCCCCTTTCATCCACACGCGAGCGAAACGATGCTCGCCGCACTCGGCGCATTCGTCCTCTGCCTGCTCGCCACCGTGTATCCGGCGCGCACGGCCGCGCGACTACGACCGGCAGAGGCGTTGCGTTATGAATGACAGTTCAAAGTTTAAGGTTCAAGGTTCAAAGTTTGCTGCCGTCGCTTGAACCTTGAACTTTGAACTTTGAACCTTGAACCTTGAACCTTGAACCTGCCAACCCGATCTTGCGCGTGCGCGAGTTGCGCAAGAGTTATCCGTTGCCGTCGGGCGGCGCGCTTGAGGTGTTGTGTAATGTTGCGTTCGACGTGCGGCGCGCTGAGCTGTTGGCGGTCGTGGGCGCATCGGGTGCGGGCAAATCAACGCTGCTGCACATCTGCGGCGGCCTCGATGAGGCGGACTCAGGCAGCGTGCGCGTGGGCGAAGTTGATCTGTTACGCGCTAATGCTGACCAACTTGCGCGCGTGCGCAACCGCGAGATCGGTTTCGTCTTTCAGTTTCATCACCTGCTGCCCGACTTGACCGCGTTGGAGAACGTCGCGCTGCCGTTGCTCGTCGCGCGCGCGCCAGCGCGAAGGGCGCGCACGGCCGCCACAGAGATGCTCGCAGCCGTCGGCTTGCAAGCGCGCGCCGCGCATCGCACGGGCGAACTATCGGGCGGCGAGCAGCAGCGCGTCGCCATCGCCCGCGCGCTCGTCACGCGCCCGACGTTAGTGCTCGCGGACGAACCGACCGGCAACCTCGACGCACAGACCGGCGCTGAAGTCGCTGCACTGCTCGCGCGCCTGTGTCGCGCGCGCGGCGCAGCCATCGTCGTCGCCACGCACAATGAACAACTGGCGCGCGCCTGCGACCGCGTGCTGCTATTGCAAGACGGACGACTGCAAGAAAGCAGAAGGCAGTAAGCAGAAAGCAACTGGTTGAGCACTGCTCAACGTTCGAGCTTCATTCAACTGGCCGTTTTCTGCCTACTGCCTACTGCCTTCTGCTTTCTGCTTTTTGCCTTTTGCCTTCGCTGCGAAGCGGCGTTGGGTTATAATGCTGGCGGGCGGACAAGAGCGGCGTTCATTTCGGCCAACGCGCAGTCCGCCACATCAACCCGGTCAGCATCATCAGCTTTTTATGTTCGAACGCTACACGGAGAAAGCACGGCGCGTTATCTTCTTCGCCCGCTACGAAGCTTCGCAGTTCGGCGCGCCCGCTATCGAGCCGGAGCATCTGCTCTTGGGCCTGATGCGCGAAGACAAGACGCTGACTGCACGTTTTCTGGCGCGCGCGCAAGCCTCGCTTGAATCGATCCGCAAAGAGATCGAAGGGCGCGCCCCCTTGCGTGAAAAAATCTCCACCAGTGTCGAGCTACCGCTTGCGCCCGAAACGAAGCGCGTGCTGGCTTACGCGCACGAAGAGTCGGATCGTTTGCAACACCGGCACATCGGCACTGAGCACTTGCTGCTTGGCCTCCTGCGCGAAGAGCGTTCGCTCGCGGCGGAGATTCTCTACGAGCGGGGCTTGAGGCTCGCCGCCGTGCGTGAAGAGGTTGCACGCGCCACCGGCTCAGACACGCGCGCCACACAGAAGAAGGACACGCCGCACCTCGCAGAGTTCTCGCGCGATCTCACCGAAGACGCCATCAACGATAAACTCGATCCGCTCATCGGGCGCGAACACGAGATCGAGCGCGTCATTCAAATCCTCTGCCGCCGCACGAAGAACAACCCGGTCTTGATCGGTGAGCCGGGCGTCGGCAAGACCGCGATTGTCGAGGGCCTTGCGCAGCGCATCGTGCGCGGTGAAGTGCCGTCGTTTTTAGAGAACAAGCGCATCCTGTCGCTCGATCTCTCATTGATCGTCGCGGGCACAAAGTATCGCGGGCAGTTTGAGGAACGCCTTAAACAGATCATGCGCGAGTTGATCGAGAACCCGCAGTACGTCGTCTTCATTGACGAACTGCACACGCTCGTCGGCGCAGGCTCGGCGGAAGGCTCGCTCGACGCGGCGAACATCTTGAAGCCAGCGCTCTCGCGCGGCGAGATTCAATGCATCGGCGCGACCACACCCGCAGAGTTTCGTAAGTCCATTGAAAAAGATCGTTCGCTCGAACGCCGCTTCCAAGCGGTGAAAGTGCCGCCGCCATCGGAAGAGGAAACCGTCTCGATCCTCGATGGCGTGCGCGAACGCTACGAGGCGTTTCATCAAGTGCGCTACACGGAGGAGGCGATTGAGGCGGCCGTCTATCAATCGAATCGCTACATCCCTGATCGTTTTCTGCCCGACAAAGCGATTGACGTGATTGACGAAGCCGGCGCGCGCGTCAAACTCCGCGCCCGGCGCGAAGCCGCCACGCGCGAGCCGCTCACGGACGAGCGCGGCGCACGTTCGTCGCCGTACACGATGGAGAGTCTGACGGCTGCACGCTTGACGGAAGAGGAAGACATGTTGATGTCGGTCGCCGTCACGCGCGACGACGTGGAGGATGTGATCGCGCGTTGGACCGGCATCCCCGTCACGTCGCTCAAGGAAGAGGAGCAGCACAAGTTGCTGCGCATCGAAATTGAGCTGCACAATCGCGTCATCGCGCAGCGCCCCGCCATCTCTGCGCTCGCGCGTTCGATCCGACGTTCGCGCGCGGGGCTGAAGAACCCGCAGCGACCCGTCGGCTCGTTCCTGTTCCTTGGCCCGACCGGCGTCGGCAAAACAGAGGTGGCGCGTTCACTGGCTGAATTCTTGTTCGGCTCTGAGCGTTCGATGGTGCGCTTCGATATGTCTGAGTTCATGGAGAAGCACTCGGTTTCGAAACTCATCGGCTCACCGCCCGGTTACGTCGGCCACGAAGAGGGCGGGCAGTTGACCGAGCGCATCAAGCGTTCGCCATACTCTGTGCTGCTCTTCGACGAGATCGAGAAAGCGCACCCGGACATCTTCAACGTGCTCTTGCAAGTTTTTGAAGACGGCATCTTGACGGACGCGCTCGGCAACACGATTGATTTCAAGAACACGATCATCATCATGACCTCGAACATCGGCGCGCGCTTCATCCAGAAGCGCGGCGCGCTCGGCTTCCAAGCCACGCCCGCCGACACGCGCGAGAAACTGGAAGAGATGGTCATGGCCGCCGTGCGCCAGACGTTCAATCCTGAATTCATCAACCGGCTCGACGAGATCATCATCTTCGATCAGTTGAGCGAAGATGAACTGTTGGAGATCGTCGGTTTGCAAGTTGAGCTGATCAACCGCACGCTCAGGCGCAAAGATTTGGAGGTGCGACTCACGGAAGAGGCGAAGCGTTGGGTGGTGGCGAAGACCTGCGCGGATCGCTCTTACGGCGCGCGCCCCTTGCGGCGGGCGCTGCAAAAATACGTCGAAGACCCGCTCTCCGAAGCTTTAATTCAGGGCGAACTGGCGGGCGTGGCCCTCGTCGAAGTTTACGAAGGCGCGGGCGTCCTCAGCCACCGGCCCGTGAGCATCGAAGAACTCGGCGACGAACTGCTAATTCATTAGGAAACAGCAGGCAGAAGGCAGTAAGCAGTAGGCAGTTAAAGACAAGACGGAAGGCCGTCAGCTATGCGTTCGTCGTGATCTGGACGAGCATCGAATACTAGCGGTCTATCCTTTGTTCTTCACTGCTTGCTGCCTACCGCCTTCTGCCTACTGCTTTCTGCCGTTTGCCCTTTGCCTTTTGCCTTCTTTATAATGTGCGCCTTTGCTTGACTGGCGGCTGGCAACCGTCGCGCGGTGCGGCTGAATCCAAGTGCCACCGGATTTTAAGCCGTCGGTCGTGTTCCGGTCGCGCGGTGTAAGTCAAAACAGTCAGTCCGAAGAGTTTTTTCTGTTCCTACATCTCGAAGTCTTTCTGTCAGCTTTGAGGGATCAAGCAATTATGCGTATTTGCGCGCCGACCCGGCGCTTACTGCTGGCCGTCCTGATCGCCGGTCAACTCGGCCTCTTGCTCATCGGCGGCCTCACTACGAACGCACGCGCGCAAGAGCCGTCAGCCCAGCCCACAGGGCAAAAGCTCGTCGAAGACGTGCAGATCACCGGCAACCGGCGCAACCGCTCAGCGGACTTGCTCTATTACATCCAGACCCGGCAGGGCGACCCGTACAACCCAGCGCAGGTTGAACGCGACTTTAAAGCTCTGATGTCGCTCGGCTTTTTCAAACAGACTGAGTCGCGCGTGTACACACAAGACGGCCCGCACGGCGGCGTCATCGTGTACTTTGAGGTCAAAGAATTACCGATCATCCGCGACTTGCAGTTCGATGGCTTGCACAGCGTCACCGAATCCGATGTGCTCAAGGCGTTCCGCGAGCGGCGCATCGGCGTGCAGAAGGAGAACACGCTCGATCCCGTCAAGGTCAATAACGCGAAGCGCCTTCTGAAAGAGATGCTCGCCGCGAAGGGCCACCCGAACGCGACGGTTGATGCGAAGGTCGAGGACATCTCCCAGAGTTCGAGCGCGCTCACGTTCCAGATTAACGAAGGCAAGCGCGTGCGCGTCGTCGAGATCGAGTTCGAGGGCAATCAGGTCTTCAAGGGCAAACAACTGCGCGGCGCGATGAAGTACGTCAAAGAGGCTGGCCTGCTCTCACGCTTTCAAGGCAAGGACATTCTGGATCGCGAGAAGCTCGACGCCGACCTGCGCCTGATTCGCAACTACATGGCCTCGAAGGGCTACCTGCAAGGTCGGGCCGGCGAACCGAGAGTTGAGAGCGTCGGCCCGCGCCGCACGGGTTTCATCCTGCCTTTGCCGCTCTTGTCATCTGTGGACGAAGGTCTGCGCGTCACGATCCCCATCATCGAAGGCAGGCTCTACCGGCTGGGCGATCTCAAAATCGAAGGCAACTCGATCTTCAGCGAGGAGCGCATCAAGGCCTTGCTCGGCTTGAAGCAGGGCGACGTGGCGAGCGGCGAGCGTGTCTATAAAGCGTTCTTTGAAGACCTGAAGAAAGCTTATGGCAACAACGGCTTCATCCAGTATGTGCCCGACCCCGAACCGACATTCAAAGACAATCCGACCAACCCGAAAGAAGGCATCGTTGATTACGCCGTCACGATTGAGGAGGGCAAGCAGTTCAGTCTGCGCCGGCTGGAGTTTCAAGGCAACACCTTCACGCGCGACTATGTGCTGCGCCGCGAGGTCGTCCTGAACGAAGGCGACATTTACAACCAAGGCTATCTGGAATTCTCGATCCTGCGCCTCAACCAACTCGGCTTCTTCGATCCGATTGACAAAGAAAAGGACGTTGACTTCCGGCAGAACGAGGAACGCGGCGAAGTTGACGTGACGATCAAAGTGAACGAGCGCGGCCGCCAACAGATTTCCTTTAACGGCGGCATCTCCGGCATCGGCGGCTCGTTCTTCGGTCTCGAATACTCGACCAATAACCTGTTCGGGCGCGGCGAATCGCTCTCGATCAATCTGGCGGCCGGCAACCGGCAACGTTCGTTCGTCTTCTCGTTCACCGAGCCGTACTTTAAGAACCGGCAAATCTCGGTCGGCTTTTCGGTCTATTCGCAGTCGCTCAAGTATTTCGGCGAGGGCACATTCCTGTCGCAGAATCAATCGGCCCTGAGCGGTCTGTTCGGCACGACGACTGATTTCCTAAACACGAGCGAGTCGAATCTGTTCACGCAGACTTCAACCGGCGGCAGCATCTTCGCCTCGGCCCTGCTGTCGGAGTTCCGGCGCAAGACGCCTTTTAATCTGGCGACGCGCGTCGGTCTCTCTTACACGATCTCGCGGACGAGCGTGAAAGACCCGGAGGTCAACCGCGATCCGAACAATCCGAACTTCATCCCGGTCATCTATCGCCAACCGAATATTCTGACGAGTCGCGTCACACCTTCGTTCGTCTATGACACGCGCGACATACGCGGCGTGGACGCGATCTCGGGCCGGCAACTGGCCGCCTCGTTCGCCTTCGCCGGCCTTGGCGGCGATGTGCGCACTTACGAGCCGACCGTGACGTACCAACAGTTCTTCCCCGTGCGGAATAAACGCGCGCTCATTCCGCAAGTCTTCGGCTTCCGCTTGCTCGCCGGGCACGTGAGCAGTTTCGCCACCTCCGCTAAGGTGCGCACGGCGCAGCAAAGTTCGCTCGCCTTCGTCGAAGGCGTGCCGATCTACGAACGCTTCTTCCTCGGCGACGAGTACACGATTCGCGGCTACAACGTGCGCTCGATCTCGCCCATCGTGCCGATTGAACTGTTCGTCACGTCGCGCAATATCGTGCTGGCGACGAACGGGAGCGGCACGCCCGTGCCCGTGACAGACCTGCAACGCTTCGCCTCGCTCGGCACATTCACCGGCACAACCGGCGCGAACCCGCGCATGATCTCGCGCGGCTTCCAGCCCATCGGCGCGGACACGCAAGTGCTCGGCAACTTTGAGTACCGCGTGCCGATCATCGGCACATCATTGAGCGCGGCGGCTTTCGCCGACATCGGCTCGGCCTTCAACATACACCATGGCGCGGATCAGATTTTCTCAAGCGAGTTTCAATCCGATCCGCTCTTCCTTCAGAACCTCGGCTTCGTCGCATGCCGTGGCGGCAGCGCTGTCGTTAGTCTAAACTCGCTCGTGGCGTGTCAGGACAGTTCGCAACTCGCGTTCCTGTTCGCCTCGGGTGGTCTGGTGGCGCGCGACAATCGGCTGGTGACCACAGAGGAGTTCGTCAACGCGCAGCGGCTCGGCCCGATTGATCCTGTGACGACGCTGCCGTTCGGCTTCTATCAAATCTTCTTTCGCGGCGACGCGCAGACCAACACGGCCGTGCGGCTCTCGCAGAGCGTCTTCAACAAGCTGACGGACTTTCGTTCGAGTCTGGGCGTCGAGGTGCGCGTGCAGTTGCCTGTGATCAATGTGCCGTTTCGTTTAATCTATGCGTACAACCCGAACGCGCGGCGCGGACTGAGTTCGCAAGTGCCGCTCATCTTCAACGAGCAACGGAGCGTCTTCCGTTTCAGCGTCGGGCGCACCTTCTAAAATTCGCCCATCGTGGGCGGACTTTTTTGTCGTTTCGAGTTAAACTACGAGGTTGACAATAGCAGACGAGCGCGCATCTAATGGCGCGGCAACCTTTTTCCAGACTGTAAGGAGCAGTACAAGAAGAAAATGAGATCAGTTCGCTTTACCATCGCCGCCTTCGTGCTTGCGGCGTTCACAATTGTTTCGGCGCAGGCGCAGACGCGCCCGGCCGGCGTGCAGCCGCCCGCAGGCGGTGGTGCTGCACCTACAGGCGGCGCAACGGCGACGGGCCGGCTCGCTATTATTGACTCCAGTGCGTTCAGCGACGACAAGTCCGGCATCACTCGCGTCGTCAACGCGATCAAACAGGTGGATGCGCAGTTCCAGCAACAGAAGGCTGAGTTGCAGCGCCTGTCGGATCAGTACAACGCGCTGGTGACAGACCTCCAGAAGAAAGCACAAATCCAAGACCCGAAGGTCACGCAGCAGCAGCAGGATCAGGCCGAGCAGTTGAAAGTTCAGCTTGAGCGCAAACAACAGGACGCCACAGCCGCTTACCAGAAGCGCATGCAGGAAGTCCTCGACCCGTTGCAGCAGGATGTGTACAACTCGCTGCAAGGGTTTGCGCAAGCGCGCGGCATCTCGATCATCATTGACGTGACGCGCGTGCCGGTCATCTACGCCGCCGACAGCGTGGACATCACCAAAGAGTTCGTCACCGAGTACAACCGGACGCATCCGGCGACGGCCGCCGCCGCCACGCCGGCCAGCCACCCGGAATAACTTCGACGAGTAAGCAGTAGGCAGTAGGCAGTAGGGCAGTTCAGGACAAACTGCTTTCACTGCCTACTGCTTACTGCTTACTGCTTACCGTTTCATGGATACGGTTCTCGACATCCGCGCCATCCAAGCACTGCTGCCGCATCGCTATCCTTTCCTGCTCGTTGATCGCATCGTCGAACTTGTGCCGCCCACGCGGATTGTCGGCATTAAGCAGGTGACCATCAACGAGCCGTTCTTTCAGGGCCACTTCCCCGGCGCGCCCGTCATGCCCGGCGTGCTCGTGGTCGAGGCGCTGGCGCAGGTCGGCGCGATCCTTGCGATGCGTGAACTCGAAGACCGCGAGCGCAAGCTCGTGCTCTTTACCGGCATCAAGTCGGCGAGCTTTCGTCAACCGGTCGTGCCCGGCGACACGCTCATGCTCGAAGTGACAGCCTTGCGCATCGGCTCGCGCTTTCAACGCATGCGCGGCGAAGCGAAGGTGGATGGCAAACTCGTCGCTGAGGCCATCATCACGAGCGCCGTGACCGACCGCAACGCTGTGCAATGACCTTCATACATCCCTCATCGGTCGTCAGCCCGCGCGCCACAGTCGGGCGCGACTGTCACATCGGCCCCTACTCGATCATCGGCGACGAAGTTACACTTGGCGACGGCGTGCGCCTCGACGCACACTGCGTTATTGACGGGCGCACGTGGGTCGGCGACGAGACGCACGTCTTTCCATTCGTCTCAATCGGCCTCGCGCCGCAGGATTTGAAATACAAGGGCGAGCCAGCCGAGACGCGCATCGGCCGGCGCAATCATATCCGCGAGTTCGTCACCATCCATCGCGGCACGCAAGGCGGCGGGATGTTGACGCAGACGGGCGACGATTGCCTCATCATGGCGCAGGCGCACATCGCGCACGATTGCTTGATCGGCAACAGCGTCATCATGGCCAACGCCGCAACACTCGCCGGTCACGTCCGCGTAGAAGACGACGCGAATATCGGCGCATATTCCGGTGTCCATCAATTCTGCCGCATCGGGCGCGAGGCTTACGTCGGCGGCTACACGGTCGTCGTCAAAGACGCGCTCCCCTTCGCGCTCACCGTCGGCAACCACGCCAAGTGTTACGGCTTGAACACCCTCGGCATGAAGCGGCGCAAGTATCCACAGTCCACAATTGGCGCGCTCCATCACGCCTTCCGTCTCCTGCTCGCCTCCAAACTCAACACCACGCAGGCGCTCGCACGCATCCGCGCGGAGATCGCCGATACACCAGAAGTCGCAGAACTCGTCCGCTTCATTGAGACCTCAGAGCGCGGCGTCGTCAAGTGAAGGTTGGGTGCTATGGTTGCGAAATTTGATAGTTCGCCGGAAGCGGAGAAAGAGACGGCGCGCATCGAGGCGTTCAGCGATGGCGTGATCGCCATTGCCATCACGCTGCTCGTGTTGGATGTTAAAGTACCAACGGCGCAGGAACTCGGCGGGGCAAGTCTCATGCGCGCGCTGCTCAGACAGTGGCCCATCTATTTCGCTTTCGTGACCAGCTTTCTGACCATCCTCATCATGTGGGTCAATCATCATCGGATGTTTCGCGTCATCAAGTACAGCGACCACTGGTTTCTGATCATCAACGGGCTGCTGCTGATGAGCATCACGCTCGTGCCATTCCCGACCGCGCTGCTGGCTGAATACATCGGGCACGCTTACGCGCCGACGGCCGCCGCCGTCTATAGTGGCAGCTTCATTCTGATCGCAATCCTCTTCAACGTTATGTGGCGCTACGCCTCGCGCGGCGGGCGGCTGCTCGGCGCGCAGCACGACCGAGAGTTGGCGGCCACGATCACGAAGCAATATCGGTTCGGCCCATTGCTGTATGTGGCGGCCTTCGCGCTCGCCTTCTTTAGCGTTGCCGCAAGCGTCGGCTTGTGCATGGCGCTCGCGGTCTTCTTCGCCCTGCCCGGCACAACCAAGCGCGCGCGCGTGACGGCGCAGCACTAACCGACCAGCTTATGCGCTACGGACTCATCGCTGGCAACGGACAGTTTCCCTTTCTCGTGCTCGAAGAGGCGCGTCGGGCGGGCGTGTCGTTGGCGGTGGCGGCGATCCGCGAGGAGACCGATCCAAAGATTGAGCAGGTAGCAGACAAACTGACGTGGGTCGGTATCGGGCAATTGGGGAAGATGATCCGCTTCTTCAAACGCGCGGGCGTGGAGCGCGCGATCATGGCGGGGCAGGTGAAGCACGTGCAGATTTTCAGTGGTGCGCTGCCCGACGTGCGGATGCTGAAGCTGCTCTTGGGGTTGCCGCGCCGCAACACGGACGCTCTGATCGGCGGAGTCGCCGCCGAACTCGCCAAAGAGGGGATCGAACTGATTGACTCGACCTATTTCCTGCAAGACCACTTGCCCGCCGTCGGCACGCTCACGCGCCGCGCGCCGGACGAGCGCGAACGCGGCGACATCGAATACGGGCTTGAAGTCGCACACGAGATCGCACGGCTCGATCTCGGCCAAACCATCGTCGTGCGCGCACGCGCCTGCGTCGCCATCGAAGCGATGGAAGGCACGGACGCGACAATCAAACGCGCAGGCCAACTTGCACGTGGTCGCCTCACCGTCGTCAAGATCGCCAAGCCCGATCAAGACATGCGCTTCGATGTGCCCGTCGTCGGTGTGCCCACGGTCGAGAGCATGATCGAAGCTGGCGCGACCTGTCTGTGCATCACGGCGAACAAGACTTTAATTTTTGATCGAGCGCAGATGATCAAACTCGCGGACAAGCACCGCATCGCGGTTGTCGCCGTATAAGTAAAGAGGAAGAGAGGAAGAGGGAAAGGGAGAGCGTAAAAGGTTAAGCTCGAAACTCAGCCTTTTCTTTTCCCCTCTTCCTCTTTTATTGATTCGCCGCTTGCTGCGTTGCCGCCTTCGGATCGTAGGGCGTGGCGAGGTATTGCTTGGCCACTTTCTGCGCGTTGTCGTAGTTGATGCCGGTCTCGACCGCCTTGTTGTACTCGTTGGTGGCGCGGGCGCGGTCGCCTTTGGCATCGTAGGCGTTGCCGCGTTTGATGTGCGCCCAGACTTCGATCCAAGAGGGCTTGAGGTCGCCGTTTAGGGCCGCGTCGAAGTTGTCGAGCGCCGGATCGTAGTTGCGTTGTTCGAGGTAGAGCAGACCGAGATTGTAATAGACCCAAGAGTTCGACTTGTCGAGCTTGAGCGCTTCTTCGAGTTGGTGTTGCGCTTCGGCGTACTGCCCTTCGCGGAATAGTTCGATGCCGCGCCGCGCGACGACCGAGATGCGCAACTCGTCCGACAGCCGCATGACTCTGTTGTTCGGATCGACGACAACTTCGAGCGGTTGCCCTTGCGTCTCAAAGTCGAAGTCCTCGCTCTTGTCTTCGATGAAGAGCATCTGCGTCTGACTATTGTTCTCGCCTTCGGCGCGCACCATCACTTCGACCGGCATCTTCAAGCCCTCGAAGTTCTGTTTGACCGTGCCGCGCGCGCGAAACTTGCCCGTGCGCGTGCGTATGATCTGATAGTCAACAGCGAACTCAGGCACGCCCGTGCCCTCGACCCAACGCGCAAAGAAGAAGCGCATGTTCTGCTCTGCAACCTGCGAGGTCAAACGCTCGAAGTCGTCAATCGAGACGCTCTTGCCGCGATATTGCGCGAGCAGCGTGCGCAACAGCCCGTCGAATTTGTCTTTGCCGAGCGTGTCGCGCAGCATGCGAAAGACCATCGCGCCTTTGTAGAAGACGACCGATTGATACTGCGGCGACGTGTCATCGAGCGTCGAAGGCGCGCGCAGGATCGAAGCCGATTGCTCAAACATCAAAGCGCGCTCTTGCATGTCGCGCTGGGCGGCATCCAAAGCGCCACCCGCGAGCGTCGCCTCGCGCAAGGCATACGCGCTCCACTCTGAGAGACCTTGCGAGAGCCATGCGTCATCGAACGACTTCAAAGCGACCGTGAAGCCCCACCACTGATAAGCCACCTCGCGCTCGACGCGCTCGTCCTTTGGCGGCCGGGCCGGATCGAAGAAACTCGCGGATAAAAATTCCATGCCCGGCGCGGCATAAGCTTCGAGGCTTTCGTTGTCAATCTCCGCGACCGTGTAGTGCGTGCCGAAGGCGGGCGTGCCGTATTGCTTCGTGTAGAACTGAAGCGCGCGGCCCACGAGTTCGCCATAAGGCTCGATGCGGTTTTCGTTGCCGGGCTGGACGAAGAAGCTGAGTTCATAACCGCCGATGCGCAAGGTGCGCGTCTCAAAGCGGCCGGCAACGATGTTGCCGACTAAGGTCGGCTGACGGTTGGCGAGATGGTAATAGGTCAGCCCACCCTTCGCTTGCGAAGTGACGGGATCATCGCTCGAACCTGCAACCAGAAAACCCGGCGGCACGGCGACAGTGATGTCTGCGGTCGCACGGTCGGCCGCGTAGTCGTGGAAAGGAAACCAGCGCGCGGCATACATCAGATAAGAGCCTTCCGGCCCGACGTAAGCCAGCCGCTTCGTCGCCAGCGGCCCGCCTTCGGACGTAACGAGCGCGCCGTAATAATGGAAACGCAGCGTGATCGGCTGCCCTGCGGGCACGACCTCGTCCAAGTCAACGCGCACGCTCGGCCCGATCTGATCCACGCCGACCTGATCCTGCACGAAGTTCGTCAAGGGCTTTCCGTTGCGTTCGATGCCCTCGACTTTCAACGAGCCGTTGAGTTCAAAGACGACCGTGCGCGTCGCATCGAGCGGCGTGAAGGTTACGTCGGCTGTGGCGCGCAAGAGGTGCTCGTTCGGGCGTAGTTCCGCATCAATCTTGTAGTTCGTAATGTCGTAACGCGCGCGCCCCGTCGTGTTTGGCGTCTGCGGCAATTGGACGGGCGTCGGCGTCGCGGTCGGCGCGGGTGTCGGCGTTGGTTGAGTCCGCGCGGGCGTGCCGCGTCTGAGCGGCGGCGGCGTCTGACCAGCGCGCGGCTGCGCGAAGCTGCTATTGGCAAAGAGGCCGAGCAGTAAGGTCAACGATAAGCTGGCGAACTTCAATCCGCGCATTGCGCGAGTGGTCGTTGCTAGGTGTGTGCTTGGAGGCGGCTGCAAGTTGTTCATAAACAGGTTATCCGTCAGTTGCCGTTGCTTGAGGCTTCGCGCCCGATTATACATGCGACCGGCGGCGCACGCCGACAGGCGCGGCCGGCACGCGACACACAAACCAACCGCGCCGATTAGAGGATGCTAACCAACCGACGGTTTTCTCTGCGGTGCGACAAGCGTTAGATGAGGGCCGCGCGCGCGCCGTTGGCTGCCCGCACCGACAGAAAATCAGGTCATCAATACGCCCGCCTCGCTTGACACCACCGCCCGCGCCCGTCCATGCTGAACGTTAAATTTCTGCAATGAAAAAGGGCAATTTCATTACGATTAGCTTGGCCGCGCTAAGTTAGCTTGCATGGTTTCAGCGCAGCAATCTGCGTGACCACGAAAAAGCTAACAGCTAATCGCTAACCGCTAACAGCCATCTCTTATGACCCAAGCGATCTCTTACGGCGACCCCGCCATCCGCATCACGCTCCTGCCGCGCGACACCAACCCGCAGGGCACGATCTTCGGCGGCATCATCCTCAGCTACATTGACATCGCGGGCGCGGTCGAAGCCCACCGGCACACAGGGATTGAGCGCTTCGTCACGGTCGCCATGCGCGAAGTCGTCTTTCACGAGCCGGTCTATGTCGGCGATCTCGTCAGCTTCTACGCCCGCACCATCCGCATCGGCACCACCTCGCTGACCGTCCACGTCGTCGTCGAAGCCGAACGCTACGGCGGCACATCCGAGCGGATCAAAGTCACCGAAGCCGAAGTCGTCTATGTGGCTGTGGACGCGAACCGCCGAAAGATGAAGATCAATAAGAATGAACTTCGCGGCGGCGCACAGTCTGAGACCTGTTGAGCCATTCTCATTTCTCTTAAATCATGATGACCTAACTAAAGTCATCGCATCTGCCGACGACTTGTGGTAATTTGTGTCCGGTGCTTTGATTTGTAAGGAGGTATGGACTGGAGTACATGGTTAAAAGGTTGAAGCATATCAGTCGGGTCGAACAGGAGAAGAAAAGACAGTACGGTTGGTTCGTGCGCTTGATGCGTGATAGCGTGATGCACCAGAAGTTTTTCTACGACAGCGCGCATGGCGGCAAAAATAGCGCCTTGCTGCGAGCGATTGCCTATCGCGATGAGCTACTCGAACGTTTCCCGAAACCGGCGCATGGCAACATGTTCAATCGCACGAATGCGCGCAACACGAGCGGCCATGCGGGTGTACACAAGACGACGCAGCGCCGACGCGGCGTCACTTATGAAGTCTGGGCCGCAGGTTGGACGCTGCCCGACGGTCGGCGTGTGACGCGCAAATATCATTTCGGGCCGGACAGCCGCAGCGAAAAGGAGGCCAAGGCGCTCGCCATCAAAGCGCGGCGCGAAGGCGTGGGCCTGATTGAACGGATGCGGCGTGAAGCAGGGAAAAAGCGGCGGAGTCGTAAAGCCACGAAGAAACGTTAACGGATGGTTGACGCGCTTGCTTAATTCAATCGCGCTTGTACGCGCCGGAGCGCTTGGGCGGCTTGGGCGAAGTTGGGCGCTTGTTCCAGCGCGAGACCGTAGTGGCGCGCGGCTTGGATGAGCCGGCCGCGTTGCTCATAGACGCGCCCCAGATTGAAATGCGGGAAGGCGTAGGATTCATAGCGCGGCGCTTGCAGCGCGCGTTGAAACCAACGGATGCAGTTGTAGAGATCGCCTTTGGCGATGAGGTAACTACCGATGTCGTTGTAAGGGTTGCCGAACGTCGCGTCCACTTGAATCGCGCGCAGGCATTCGTCAATCGCTTCGTCGTAGCGCCCTTGAAAACTATAGACCCAGCCGAGAAAAGTGTGCGCTTCGGCGGTCGGGTAGGTTTCGATGGAACGGCGATAGAGTTCGACGGCCGTCGTGTAGTCGCCCGCTTGCTGCGCTTCGTAAGCGCGCACGAACAGTTCCTTCGCCGCGCGCCCCGCCCCGATTGAAAAGTCGCCCTCAAACATAAGCGTGAAGCATGAAGACCGCAGTTGGTCGCGTCGTCGCGCGTGCATTATACTGACCAGCCGCGCCGCGCCAAAGATGTGTGACGCGAGCCGCGTGGCGTGGCAACGCGCCAAGCGCACAGTATCATTGACCTCATGTACAAGCCAGCCACATTCGCCATCAAACTTGCCGCCGCGCTGCCGGCGCAGACAGACGCAGCGGCCATCTGCGTCTTTACGGACGAGCCGCAGCTTGCTTGCGCGGTCGAAGATGAAAGATTGGCGCGCGTCTGTGCCGACCTCTTGCGCGCGGGCGAGTTCAAGGGTGAAGAGGACGAGGCGCTGCTTTGTCACGTCGCGGATGATGATGGCGTGCGTCGTCTGCTGTTGCTCGGTCTCGGCGCGCACGCGGACTTCACACCGTTCGCGTTGCGCCGTGCGGCCGGTGCGGCTGTTCGGCAAGCGCAGTCAGCGCAGGTAGAGCGGCTACACTTCATGCTGCCTGCGTCGGGCGATGCGGCGCAACTCGCGCGCATGGTTGCCGAAGGCGCGATTCACGGCTGTTACGAGAACGACTTTTATCAACAGCGCGAAGCCGAAGCCGCGCCCGCGCTCACAGAGTTGACGCTCATCGTGCCTGCGCCGCACGACGCGCTCAACGCAGCGGTCGAGCGTGCGCGCATCATCGCAGAATCGGCCAACTGGGCGCGTGCGCTCGCGGACGAGCCGGGCGCGGCTTTGCCACCGCGCGAGTTTGCGCGGCGCGTCGCGGAGATGGCTGAAGAGTTTGGCTTGCGCGTCGAGTCGCTCGCAGCCAGTGAGATACGCGCGCGCGGCATGGGCGGCTTGTGGGGCGTCGGGCAAGGTTCGGACGAGCCGCCCGCGCTCATCGTCGTGCGTTATGAGCCGGAAGGCGCGAGCGAGCAGGATGAACTCTGGGCGCTCGTCGGCAAGGGCATCACGTTCGACACGGGCGGCATCTCGATCAAGCCGACCGAGCACATGGAGGAGATGAAAGCAGACATGGCGGGCGGCGCGGCCGTCTGCGGCGCACTGCGCGCCATCGCGCAACTCAAACCGCAACGCCGCGTCGTCGGCATCGTCCCTGCGGCCGAGAACATGCCTTCGGGCAAAGCGATCAAACCCGGCGACATCGTCCGCACGCTTGCCGGTTACACCATCGAAGTCGTGGACACAGACGCCGAAGGCCGCCTCGTCCTCGTTGATGGTCTCGCCTATGCGCGCGAGCTTGGCGCAACACGCATCGTCGATCTGGCCACGCTCACCGGCTCGATCATCGTCGCGCTCGGCGATTACCGCACGGGCCTCTTCAGCAACGACGACGCATGGGCCGCGCGCGTACTTGCCGCCGCTGCACGCGCAGGCGAACCCGCTTGGCGTATGCCCGTCGGCGACGACTACAAGCAGAAGATCGAGAGTCTCATCGCTGACTTCAAAAACTACGGCGGCCGGCCCGATGCGACCGGCGCGGCGCTGCTGCTGAGCAAGTTTGCCGCCGATACGCCTTGGGTGCACTTAGACATCGCCGCCACCGCTTGGCACGACGACCCGCAGCCCGACGCGCCCAAAGGCGCAACCGGCACAGGCGTGCGCACGCTCGTCGAATTAGTTTACGATCAAGCAGACGAATGACCTGCTAAAATGGCCGGCGGCAGGTTGAGAATAAAAAGACTTTTGCCTCTGAGGATGTGCCATGAACAACCGCAAATGTCCAAACTGTCAGTTGGTCAATTGGGCGGACGCCGCGCAATGCGAGCGCTGCGGCTATCCGTTGACGGCAGAGAACGCGAACGCGAGTGCTTATGCGGCGGGCGATCTTGCAGTGCAGGATGTGGCCACCGCGCCGGAGTCCATGCCGGCCGCCGTGCCGCCTGATGTATCGCCGGTATATGCGCCGCCGGTTTATGAGTCGAGTGCCAGCCCGGGGGTTGAGGTCGGCCCCTTCGTGTCACAGTTCAATGAGATCGGGACGGCGCTCAGTCAGACGTTCAATATCTACAAGAACAACTTCCTGCTGATCACAAAGCTCGTTCTCTTCGCGGCGATCCCGTTTGCGCTCGGACAGGCGGCGCTCGTCTATCGGCTCAACACGGGCGACCCGTCGGGCATGGCCGTGATGGGTTTGAACTTCATCATCTTCGCCATTGTGCGTTGGTCTCTGATCCCGCCCACAGTGATCTACGCGGTGTTGAAAGTCTTGCGCACGGGCACTGCGCCGAGCATCGGTGAGAGTTATCGTTGGGGCGCGAGCCGTTGGGTGCGCGTCTCGCTGGCGCTGCTGCTCGCTACGCTCGCGTCCCTTAGTCCGATGGCGTTGGCGTTCATCCCGATGGGCATCGGCTTCGCCACGCACTCGGCCGAAATGATCGGCTTGACGCTGCTGTTGTTCTTCGTCCTAGCCATCCCCTGCATCATCATCAGTCTCGGCTTCAGTCTCGTGACGCCGGTCGCAGCCATAGAGCACAAATGGCCATTCGAGACGTTGGCGCAGAGTTGGCAGATGACGAAGGGCGCGCGCGGCCGCATCTTCGGCATGATGTTAGTGCTGGGTTTGCTCGTCGGGTTTGTCGGCGGCGCGATTAGTCTCATCGGCGCGTTGGGTGGCATGCTCATTTCGCCATTGATGGGTAACGTGCTCAGCCAAGTCATCTCGGAAGTGTTTGGCCAAATCATGACGGTGGCTACGCTCGTGATCTATCTGGGTCTCCTATCACCTGTCGAACAGCGCCAGCGGGTTGAGTCCGTCATCGCCAGCGCGCCCGCGAGCTACTGACGACTGTGACTGAGACGATCTTTCTCACCGGCTTTCCCGGTTTTATCGCCGGCCGGTTAGTCAAACAACTGGCCACCGATGGCGCACGTCTGCTCTTGCTCGTGCAGCCCACTTTTCGCGCGCGCGCGCAAGCCGACCTCGCGCGCATCTGTGCCGAGACCGGCGCGAGCTTTGACCAATTTCAAATCCTAGCAGGCGACATCACCCAGACTGATCTCGGTCTGTCTGCGGCCGCGCGCACACAGGCGCGCGCCGAAACCACAAGCATCTTTCATCTCGCGGCGATCTACGATCTCGCTGTCGCGCATGATTTAGCCATGCGCGTGAACGTCGCGGGCACACAGCACGTCAACGAGTTCGCACACACGCTCCAGAACTTGCGCCGTTACAATTACGTCTCGACCTGTTATGTCGCGGGCCGGCGCACGGGTCTCATTCGTGAAGCTGAGCTACAGCACGACGCGGGCTTTCGCAACTACTACGAAGAGACGAAGTATCTGGCCGAGCTTGAAGTTGAACGGTTGAAAGCTGAGTTGCCGTTGACGATCCACCGGCCGGCTGTGGTCTGCGGCGACAGTCGGACGGGCGAGACGACGAAATACGATGGCGTCTATTACCTGATCAACTATCTGCGCAAGCAGCCGCGCCTATTGGCGCTCGCCAACATCGGCAATCGAGGTGTGCGCTTGAACGTCGTGCCCGTTGATTTCGTCGTCGAGGCGATCCAGACGCTCGCGCGTGATGAGCGCGCCGTCGGCGCGACCGTGCAGATCGCAGACCCGCAGCCGCTCACGACCTACGAACTGTTTGAAACAATCGCGCACGCGCTCGCCGGGCGCGGCTCGCTTCTGCAAGTGCCGCCGCCGCTTGTGCGCGCTTCGTTGGCGCTGCCCATCTCGGAAAAGCTGACGGGCCTGCCGCGCATCGCCGTGCCCTACTTCTTCATTGATCAAACCTACGACACGACCCACGCGCAAGACCTGCTCGCGCCGCACGGCGTCCGCTGCCCGCCGTTTCCGACTTACGTCCACGCACTCATCAACTACGTGGCCGCGCACCCGCAAACCTGAAAAACTCACATTTCTGTCACGCCGGTTGACAAATACTCGATTTAGAATTATTCTAAATCCACTTTCAACCAATCATGAGTTCAGGCACGGAGATTCAAGGTGGCGGGCGTGCGCTCACCCCGCAGAGAGAAGTGGTCTTGCGGGTCGTGCGCGAGAGCGCGGAGCATCTGACGGCGGCCGAAATCTATGCGGCGGCGCGGCGCATTCGCCCGTCGCTCTCTTACGCCACGGTCTATAACTCTCTGCGTTATCTGAAAGAGGCGGGCCTCGTGCGCGAGATCACGTTCGGCAACGGCGCGAGCCGTTACGACCGCGAGACCGCGCGCCACGATCACGCGCTCTGCACGCGCTGCGGCGCGCTGTTAGATTTCGACTTGGCCGAGACGGCTGCGCTTATGCGCCTCGCCGCCCGCCGCTCACGCTTCAAACCCGAATCAATTCATCTGACGCTCATGGGCGTCTGCCCCGCTTGCAGTGCGGCGGAGCAGCGCAGGACGAGGCGCAAGGGCGCGCGTTGAAATTTTACGGGCCGGCGCGCGTTTCTTAGTTAAATGAACGCGCGCCGGTCTTCGCTCTTAAACTTTTGACATAGGAACGGAGAACTACGGAGAATTATGGCAACGACAACACAGACGGCGATGGTCGGTCAACCTGCGCCGGATTTCGATATGGCTTCGACCAAGAACGTGGAAAAATTGAACGAGAACGTGCGGCTCTCAGACTATCGTGGGCGTTGGCTCGTGATGGTCTTCTACCCGCTCGACTTCACCTTCGTCTGCCCGACGGAGTTGACCACTTTCAGCGACCGCTACGACGACTTCGAGGCCATCGGCGCAGACGTGATCGGCATTTCGACCGACTCGGTCTTCTCGCATCGCGCGTGGCTGCAAACGCCGCGCGACAAAGGCGGCGTCGAAGGCTTGCGCTATCCGCTCGCCTCAGATCAGACGCGCGAAGTCTCGCGCGCCTACGGCGTGCTGATCGAGAATCAGGGCATCGCCTTGCGCGGGCTGTTCGTGATCGACCCGGAAGGCATTCTGCGCTACGCGGTCGTGCACGACTTGAACGTCGGGCGCTCGGCCGAAGAGACCCTGCGTGTGATACAGGCGCTCCAGACCGGCGGCCTCTGCCAAGCCGAATGGAAGCCGGGGCAGAAGACGCTCAGCGCGGGAGCGTAAAAACAGTGACGAGTGACAAGTGATGAGTGACGAGTTAAAAACTCTGTCTTGCTTGGCACTTGGCACTCGGCACTCGGCACTGAGGTTAACGTCATGCCGATGAGAATCGGGACTGAGATGCCGTCGCTCGAAGGCGCGACCGAGTGGTTGAATGCGACGGGCGCGCACGCGGCGCATGAGGCACAAGGGCATCCGACGCTCGTACACTTTTGGTCGCTCAGTTGCGGCATCTGCAAAGATAATCTGCCGCGCGTGGCCGAGTGGCGCGATGAGCGCGCGGCCGACGGCCTGCGCGTCATCGCTGTGCACATGCCGCGTTATGAGGCGGACACAGACACCGAAGCAGTGCGTGATGCGGTGACGCAGTACAACATCACAGAGCCGTGCGCGGTGGACAATGAGCATCGTCTGCGCGATGCGTTTCAGAATGAGCAAGGCTACGTGCCCGCTTATTATCTGTTCGACCGCGCGAGCAAGCTGCGTGGCTTCGCGGCGGGCGAGCGTGGCTTAAGCATGATCTCCGTCGCACTCGAACGCTTGCTCGCGGCCGAGCAGCAGAATTCGGCATAAGCCGCGCAAAGAGCGAAAGGGCTGAGACAGAAAAAGCGACCCAAGCGCGGGTCGCTTTTTCTGTCTCAGCTAAACGCGGTGTCAGAAGATTGATGATAGGTGATGCGCGGCGAAGCTGAGCAGGAAGAACGTGAAGGCGATTGACGCGCCGAGCAATGCGATGAGGCCGAGCGCGATCACGCCGAGGAAGAACCAGTCGCTTAGCCGCCCGCGCCGCGCTTCCGCTGCCGAGACGGTCGCGCGACGGCGCAGCAGTTCGACGTTCATCTGATTCGATTTCCAAAAAGCGTCGAACACGTCGCCGACGACCGGCACGGAGCCGAGCAAATAATCGATCCCGATGTTCAAGCCCATGCGCAGCAGGGTGGCCTTAGAGACGCGATAGCGGACGCCGGCCGCCAAGATGTAGAGCGAGACGATGGTGGTCGCCGTGTCGCCGATGCCGGGGACGAGACCGACGATGGCGTCGAGGCCGAAGCGCCAGCCCGTGCCCGGAATGCGGAACAGCCCATCCATCCAACCGCTCAACTGATCGAGACTCTCTTCGATCTCGACCTGCGAACGCGATGAACGCGCCAACGTCAACTTCCTGTCTTGCCGGCGCGGCAGATCGTGCGCCGCGCGAATCAAATCGCTTGCCTGCATCCGCTTCAAATCCTCCAACAAAAAATCGGCGTCCTCCCAGTCACCGCCACACGATGACATACGCGAACGCCGACCGTTTAGATGCGTCTATTGTCGGCAACGCAGCACGACAATTTAGGGCTGCGACGGGCAGCAAAGTAACTCGACATGCTCACTTGCGTGCGCTGCTACTTTTAAGATTTCTCCGTTTGGTGTCTCTCCTTGTGTTGCCAAGGCTTCAGCCGCCAGTAGGCGATGAGGCCGGCGATGAAGCCGATGGCGAGCATGATGAGCGTGCTATAGACGATCTCATGTGGCTCAGGCTCACCTGCGTGGAGATACGTGCCGTGAACTTGCGACAAGACGCTGTGCGCCAACTCGGAGAAGTAGAGTCCGATCACGACGATCTCGATCCACTCAACCTTAGTCTGGATCGCTCGGACGACGTGCAGGTGATCGGTCATGCGCTCTTGCAAGTATTTGGTCTCTGTGGCGAGTTTGAATTGCGCTTCGGTCGTGTGCTTGGCTTCAAGGTCTGCGAGCGCTTGGCGTACGTCCGCGAGTATGCTCGGCACATCGAGGCTCATCTGACAGAGACGATAGTAGCGATGTATGACCTCGCGCCCGCTAACCTCTGTGAAGTGACCGTTGACGGCGAAGCGCAGCAACTCTCGGCGCAGGCGGGCCAGAAAGTCGGGCGTGTCTTCGTTCGCCATCACGGCGACGCTGGCCTGTTGGATGATTCGCAGCAATGCGCTTCGTTGCAGCAGCGCGGTCAGGTACGGGATGAAGTATTTCAAGAGCAAGCGCGGCACGCGCGCGGAGTTGAAGGGATGATCAAGCGGGCTTTGATCCGCGATCAGGTGTGCCACGCCGAGGATGCTGGCCGCGGTCCAATGGCGGCGATTGAGGATGGCGTTGTTGACGCTCACTGTCCCCACGGGTGCGCCCGCGTGCGTCGGCTCTTCAAGTTGCGTGAGCGCGGAGAGAAAAGCGGCGCGCGCCGTCCGCACCTCCGTGCGTTCAAAGTCCACCTCGTCGCCGAAGCGCACTACTGTGTAGATTGAAAGCTGACTTGGCGCTTCATGCTCCGGGTCATAGCCGAGTTGCAATAACGGACTGAGCAACTCCTGCTCGATCAGTTCGCGCAGAGTGAAACTGTGGCCGGCGCGGCCGAAACGCTCGCCGATGCGCGCGGTTTGCTCGGTTGCTTCCGGCTGCTCCGCTTGCGCGCCCACGCTCTGTTCGGTCGGCGGCTTAGGCACGTACAACTGCGCTGCCGTGCTGGTGCGCAACTGCGACAGACGATAATTGAAGGCCAAGACCGTCTGTTCATCGAGTTGTTTTAGTTGCGGACTCAAGGCGAAAGAGAGGACGCCGACGCCGTAGCTTGAGAGAAACAGTTCCACGGCGGCGAGCGGGTCAAGCTCAATCGGCGCGTCAATCTTGTCGGGCAACTTGACGTGCAGCTTGTTGAACCAACGGTTCTTGAAATGCTCCGTGAGTCTGAGATACGCGCAGCCGATCTGGTCTGCTGCTTTGGCGACGAGCTGCTTGGCTTGCGCCGCTTCCTGCGCCGCAAACAGAAAACTAACGACGTGTTTGTGCAACTCCTCTTTGTAGAGATGGTGTGGCTGATCATCGTCAAGGCAAACGGCGGCCCAAACCTTTTGCGGCCGGCCCTTGCGGTCGGGCAACGCCGACGCTTCGAGCGCTGCCTGCGCCGGCCGGACGCTGTGCGGGTTGAAGAAGAAAGAATAGAGGAAGCGTGTATGCAACTCCTTCGGTTGGCTGCGCGGCAGCTTATCTGCGTTCAGACTCGGCGCGGGGGCGGTCAACATTTTGCTCATCGAAGCGGTCTCCTTCTGCCGGAGCGTTTGCGTTATCGAGCGGGCGCAACAGCAGCGAGTAGATTGAAGCGGTGGCCAACTGATACGAACCCGTGCGAGCGCGCATTATATCGCTGATTTCAACGTGCGGGGAGCGACAATGGGCTGCTTGCGCACACGGCAGGCGTTAATGAATCCGCGTCATCTGCCGCCAGAAGAAACGGCCCAAGCGTGAGAAGGCGTTGCGTTCTTTAGCGCCGGGTTGTTCGGTCGAGATGCCGAGCGCGGCGGCGAGTTGCGGATTGGGCGGCGCGACGTCTTCATCGCCGTGCTTCTCTGTGAGCCAACGATCAAAGGTGCGCGTGACGGCGCGCCGTTCGTCAATCGGCGCTTCGGCGATGAAGGCGCCGCGTAAGTCGTCAAGCTCCGCGATCTCGAAGCGGTTGGCTTCGTGATAGCGGCGCAAGGCCGTAAACACGCGCGCGCTACCCAAGAGTTTCTCTAGCGCCTCGAACATCAACGCGCCTTTGGCCGTCACGATGGCCGCATACTGGAACGTGTTGTGATAATCGCGCGCGGCGTGGTCGGCGGCCATGTCGTCGCCGCCAAACGTGCGATAGATTTCATAGACGCCGCGCAGTTGATCGTCGCGCGCTTGCGCGGCCCGCTCCGGCCCCTTCGCCTCGCGATAATAGACGAGCGCAGACCAGTGCGCGAGCGCCTCGTCTTGCACGGGCGTGCGTTCGGGTGCGCTCCCGACAGACATGCCCCACCATTGATGCGCGCACATGTGCGCGACCGCGAACTCGAAACTATCTTCAACCGACGCGCGCTGTTCGCGCATGATGTCCGGCAGGTTGCGCATCACGGGCGAGTCGAAATCAACATAGAACGCGCTCGCGATCACAGAGAGACCGGCGAACTCCACGCTCCCCAAGCCGGCGACGAGCGGCGCTTCGGCAATACTCACGTCGCGATAAGGCAACTGCCCGAAGCGCGCATTAAAGAGCCGCACGGCTGTCGCCGCCACTTCAAGCGCACGCCGCCCTATCTTCTCGTGCTCGGCTGCCCAGACCGAACGCACGCGCACGCCCTCGACCTCGCGCTCGTCCGTCTTGAGCGTGCGCCCGGCGAGGATGGCGAAGTTACGCAGGTTCTCGCCACCGAAGGCGCGCGCAGAACTGCTCGTGTCGGTCGCAACAGGCGCGCGTGTCTCGCCGGAGGTGAACAGCGCCACGTTGGGCGGCGTGGCAATCGTCACGTCGTAATCGGCCACTTCGGCGAAGACCAGATCGCCGACGCTCGCTTTAACTTCGCGCTGCCAATCGTTGCCGTCGCGCACGGCGAGCACGGGGTAAGCCGTGCCGAGCAGCATGATGCCGCGTGCGCGAAAGTTGAGGTCGCGGGCACGGCGCGTCTCGCGCGTGTCGCGCAAGGCCGCACCGAGTTGCTGCACGACGTGCGCGGGCAAACTCGTCTCATCTGGATCGATCTCCGGCACATGCCCCGTGAACGCGATCTCGATCTCCGTCGTCCCACCGGCCGGCACAGGCTCGCGCAGATTCACACGCAGGATGGTCGCCTGATCGTCGAGCGCGTAAGCGAGCGCGTTTTGCGCCGTCACAGCACGCACGGAGTTGATCTCAAGGCGCGGTTCGTCTGCGGCCTGCGCGTCGTCGTTCGCAGCCGTTGGCGTGCTACGCGGCGCGTCGTTGCTGCGCAGGTTCGCGTAGAGATGAAAATAGAGCGTGGACGCGGGGCGCGTGTCGCGGTTCACCCAGCGCACGCGCTCCGTGCCGTTGAAGCTGCGATTGTCGAAGTCGAGCTTGAAGTTGATCTGATAGCGTAGATGCTGTCTGCTCGCGGCGCTGGTCTGCGGCGCGTGCGTGCGGCGCGCTTGGACTGTGCGCGTGTGCGCCAGCATGAGCAGCGACCCGGCCAACAACAGGCACAACGCAAGCGCGTTACACAAGTGCGCGCGCCGTTGCCTGACGTTCGTGATTCGTCGCCGCATGATAAAGCTTTAACCGCTCGGCGGGGCAAACTGCAATTAGGGAGGGAGACGAGAACAAGATAAACGCGCGGCCTGCACGCGGTCAAACATACACGAAAGATAGTTTTCGGTTTTCAGTTTCCAGCAATAGGCACGCAGGCAGTCACTGAAAACTGAAAACCGAAAACAGTCTTCGCTTAGCGGCCCTTCGTCTCGGTGATGTTGATGCTTAGGATGCGGTCGCCGCGTGCGATGCGATCAACGACCTCCATGCCTTGCGTGACGCGACCGAAGACCGTGTAGCCGCCGTCGAGATGCGGCTGCGGCGAGTGTGTGACGAACCACTGCGAGCCGCCGGTGTCTTTGCCCGATAGGGCCATGCCAACTGCGCCGCGCTCGTAAAACACTTCGTTGATCTCGCAGCGAATTTGATAGCCGGGGCCGCCGTTGCCGTCGCCGCGCGGGTCGCCGCCTTGAATGACGAAGTTCGGCACGACACGATGAAACGCGATGTTGTTAAAGAAGCCGCGCCGCGCCAACTCGACGAAGTTGTCCACCGTGAGCGGCGCATCGTCAGGCAGCAGTTCAATCGTGAACGCGCCCTTGTCGGTCGTGACGACGGCGAGGACGCGCTTACCCATGCGCGCGAGCGCGCGTTGATAATCGGCGGGCCGGTTGCGCGTCGCGACCGTCTGACTGCGTGCTTCGTTCGCACCGGCAATGTGCGCGTCGGCGAGGAGCGTGGCGGCGCGGCGACGGATCAGATAATCCTGCGCGTCGAGCGTCGTCTTGATCGCGGCGAGCGCCTCGTCGTTCTTCTCTTTGGCGAGCGCGTCGAGGATGGCGAGCGCGGCGTCGTTCATCGCATCATGAAGCGCAAGGGGCAGCGCGGCGGCGAGCGCGCGGGTCGTGTCGCTGTCGGGCGGCAGGTCGCCCAAGAGTGCGGCGGCGGTGGCGCGCACGATCACGTCCTGCGCTTTGAGTTGCGCGCGCAGAGTGGGCGCGAGATCGGTCGGCTTGTATGCGGCGATGGCGTTCAAGGTGTCGGGCACGGCGAGCGCGGGCGTCGCCGGATCGTTTAAGAGCGCGCGCAGAGCCAACTGCGCATCGGCTTGCACCGTGAGCGCGCTGTTGCCAGCCTGCTCGCTTTTCACGTTGGCGAGTTCGCCCAAGCCTTGCGCGACGGCCGAGACCGATTGCCAAGCCAACTTCTGCTCAGCAGCGCGCAAGAACAGATTCTTGAACGGCGCTTCATGCAGATACTGCGTGGGGGCGATGCGCGCAAACGCCACTTCGGCTTCGGGCGCGCTCCAACTTTCGCCCGCGCGAACGGCGCGCAGGAGATTGAGCGCGCGTTCGTCGCTCGTATTAGCGCCGACGCGCCCAAGCGCGGCTGCGATCTCAAGCAGTTCATTCAACTCCGCCGGATGCGTAGTGTTTGCGGCCTTCGCCGCGCGATAAGCGACGAGCAACGCTTCGCCGCGTTTGACTAACGGCTCGGCGGCGCGCGGCTCGCGCAAGGCGGCGAGTGCGCGTGCAGCGCTGATGCGCACGCGCAAGTCTTCATCGTTCGTCGCTTGCTTGATTAAATCATCAACCGCCGTTTTGTCCTCAGCCGCGCCGAGCGCCCGCGCGGCGTTCGCGCGCACGACCGCGTTCGCGTCCGTCAACATCTTGCGCAACTGCTCAGTGCCATCCTTCGCGCGCAGCCGCGCCAAAGTGTTCGCGGCATCGGCGCGCACGCGCGGATCAACCGACGAAAGGTACAACGCTACCACTTTGCTCGCGCCTGTGGGACGCGCGCGCAACACCGCCGTCAGTCCGAGCAACTCAACGCCGAGGTCTGCGACGCCGCCCGCCGTCGGCATCGCTTGCTTTCGCTCGATGGTTAACGCACTCAAGATCACTTGACCGATCAGTTGCCGGCGCGCCTCTTCCGTCGGCGGCAGCGCGGCGGCGATCTTGCCGAGCGCTTCAATTGCACGTGCATGCACTTCAGGATACGAACTCGCGCGCACCACTTCGATCAGTGCATCGGCGGCTTGCGCCGACTCGATCTCGCCGAGCGCAAACGCGGCCATCATACGCACGCCTGAGTCTCTGTCCTTTTGCAGCAACTCGATGAGCGGCGCGACCGCGCCTTCGTCGCCGATGCGTCCGGCCGCGAGCGCCGCACGACGGCGCACCAGTGGGTTCTTGTCCGCGAAGAGTGCGCCGAGATCGCTCATGTCCCAACGCCGCTCGTCCTCCGCGCGCACGATGCGCAGTATCGTCTCTCCGGGCACGGTGCGCGGCACTTGTGCGCGCGGCTGCGTTGGGCGACGCGGGCGTTGCGCCAAAGCGTTCGGCGACAGAGAGGCGACGCAGCAGATTAAAAGCAGCACGGACGCGACGCGACGGACGCGCGCGCGCATGCAACATGCGTGTTTGTGATCTCTTTCTGGCTTCAGCATGTGCTCGGCAAAAGGACTATCGGATGTGTGCGCCGACGTGCAGCGCGTTTTAGCGTTGGCGCTTAATGTAGCAGGGCGCGCCGACGTTGCAAAGAGATAAGCGCACGGATGAGCGCCGGCGCGAACCATCGTTTAACTTGCCTGTCTATTCTTTCACCTGTCGGACGTTTGTTGCGGCACGAGCAACGCCCTAAGGTTTTGACCATCCGTTTGTCTCAATTATCGCCGCTTTCGCGCTGGCATCGCGTTTGCCCTAACGTGCGTGTTCGGCTAATAGTCCGTAGGAGTAGAGATATGTCGCACAAATATTTGACCTTCATCTTGGCAGTCGTGCTCAGTCAAGCGCTCGGCGCGAGCGCGGTCTGCGCGCAGACCAACACAGATAACGGCGCGCAAGCAATCGAGCAGATCAAAAGTAAAGTGGCGCGCATGGGCACTGGCGAAAAAGCGCGTGTGACCGTGCGCTTGAAGAGCGGGCAGAAGTTGAAAGGTTATATTGCCCAAGCGCATGGCAACAGTTTCGTGCTGCGCGACCGACAGACGGACGCGCCGACCGAGATCGCTTACAGCGATGTCGCCAAAGCCGAGAGCAATCGCGGCCACTCAACCGCGCGCAATCTCGGCATCGGCATCGGCGCGGGCGCGGGCGCAGTCTTACTCACGTTGGCGATCATCATCACCCATCTGGATTGAGCCGCGCGATGCTACGCGCCGAGGCGCTCAACTTCGACGAGCGCATCGTAGAAGGTCGCGCCGCCGCCCATATCCGTGAGTGCTTGCGACGTTAGTTGATTGATGTTCACGCCGTCGGGCGAGAGTTTGTTCCACCAGACCGAAGGCGAGACGACGACACCGGCGCGGGCGCGCGTTGTGACTACGGCCGTTAGCTCGCATGCGCCGCGTTCGTTGAAGGCGCGCACGCGGTCGCCGTCTGCGATGCCGCGCACGTCAGCGTCCTGCGGATTGATCTCGATGAAAGGGCGTCGTTCCTGTCGCAGTTGCTTGGGCAGATTGGCGAAGCTTGAATTCAAGAACGCATGCGCCGCCGGACTGACGAGCGCGAGCGGGAAGCGTGCCGCTAACGCGGGCGCGCTCGCGCGCGACTCGTGCGGCGGAATAAATTCAGGCACGGGCGGCAGCCCTTGCGCGGCGAGTCGTTCGGAATAAAGCTCACACTTGCCCGAAGCAGTCGGAAAGTTGCCGTCGGCAAACGGCGCGAAAGTTTCCGGCACATTCAGCCGCAACCAACCATGCTCGCGCACACGTTCGAGTGTGATGCCTTGAAGCGCCGGGTGATCTGTCGCAAGTGCTTGCCGCGCGATCTCTTCGTCGGAATCTTTGAAGCAGTCTTCCGCGAAACCCAGACGCGCGGCGAGCAGGCGAAAGACTTCGGAGTTCGATTTGGCCTCATGAAGCGGCGCGATGGCCGGTTCGTTGACGATAAGATAGAGATGCCCGTAAGCCTTGTGCAGATCGAAATGCTCAAGCTGCGTCGTCGCCGGCAGTACGATGTCCGCGTAGTCGCACGTGTCGGTCATGAACTGCTCATGCACGACTGTGAACAGATCATCGCGCTTTAATCCTGCAAGCACCTGCGCCTGATCGGGCGCGACCGCCGCCGGGTTCGAGTTGTAAACATAGAGCGCGCGCACGGGCGGATCAACTACTTTTGTAAGTGCGCCGCCGAGCACAGACATGTTGAGCGTGCGCGGGCGCGGAGTCGGCAGCAGATCGGGCCGTTCGAGCGCCGCGTAGTTGAGCGGAAACGTGCTACTCGTCGAGAGCAGACAACCGCCCGCCGCATCGCGCCACGCGCCCGTGACGGCCGGCAGGCAAGTGATCGTGCGCACGGCCATGCCGCCGCCCGCGTGACGTTGCAAGCCGTAGTTGAGCCGAATCACGGCCGGTCGTGTCGTCGCATATTCGCGCGCGAGGCGCACGATTGTCTCAGCTTCGAGGCCGCAAATCTCCGCGACGCGCGCGGGCGCATACTCGCGCACGTGTCGCCGCAACTCTTCCGCGCCGACGGTGTGGCGTTCAAGGTAATCGCGATCTTCTAACCCTTCGGCAAAGATGACGTGCATCAAGCCGAGCGCGAGCGCGGCGTCCGTGCCGGGCAGCGGCGCGATGTGCTCGTCGCATTGGTCGGCCGTGCGCGTGCGGCGCGGATCAATGGCGATGAGGCGTGCGCCTCTGTGTTTGGCTTCGAGGATGAAGGGCCAGAGATGCACGTTGCTCGTGATGGTGTTTGTGCCCCAGAGCAGGATGAGGCGCGCGTCGGCGAAGCGTTCCGGGTCTGTGCCGAGTCGTGCGCCGATGGTTGCGTCGTATCCGGCCGAGCCGGCTGAGGCGCAGATCGTGCGATCAAGAATTGATGCGCCGAGCCGATTAAAGAAACGACGATCCATTGACTCGGACTGCACCAAGCCCATCGTGCCGCAATAGCTGTACGGCATGATCGTCTCCGCGCCTTCCGCCGATTCGCTGAGCGCACGAAAGCGCGCCGTGATCTCTTCAAGCGCCTCGTCCCAACTGATCGGCATGAACTGCCCCGCGCCCTTCGCGCCGACGCGCCGCAGACAGGTCTTGACGCGCTCAGAGCTGTGCGTGCGCTCGTGATAATTGGCGACTTTGGTGCAGAGCGTCCCGCGCGTGAACGGATGCGCGGGGTCGCCCGCGACGCGCACCGCCCGCCCGCCTGCAACCGTCACGAGCATCGCGCACGTGTCCGGGCAATCATGCGGGCACGCGCCATGCACAATCTTTTGTTCAATCGTTTCGTTCATAATTCTATCGCGCCGTCTGGGCCTGTAAGCCTTAAGAGTAAGACCGTGCAGCGCGCTTGGCAAGCTTATGCCTTACGCAGACGCACGGCCAGATTGATGCTAAAATTGTGCGCTCAAATAAAACAACCGGCAAGTTGACAAAACAATCAGGCGCAAGTAGCATGAAATTCGTGGTCGCAATGCTCAACACAGTCGGCGCGTCGCGCAGTGAGATTGTTAGTCTCTTGCGCGCGCGCGGCGGCTTGGGCGCGGACGAGTTGGCGGCGGAGCTTGGTGTCTCGAAGCAGTGCGTGCGCAAGCATCTCGATGTGTTGGAGCGCGACGGCTACGTCGAGCACGCGCCCGAACGTAAAGAGCGCGGCCGGCCGGCGCATCGTTATCGGCTGACGCTCAAAGCCGAAGAGTTATTTCCGAAGCGTTATGATCTGTTTGCGCGTGCGATCCTGCGACAAGTCGGCGCGGTCTGGGGCGAGCGCGGCTTGAACACGGTCTTCTGCGGCTGCGCCGATGAGATGATCACGCGCCTGCGTCCCGAACTCGAAGGCTTGGGTTTCGATGCGCGCGTGCGGCGTCTGACGGAAGCGTTGCGCGAGTTGGGTTATGAAGCTGAAGCCGAGCGTCTGCCGGACGGGTCGTACCTGTTGACCGAATGGAACTGTCCGCAGGCGGAGGTGGCGCGCGAGTACCGGCAGTTGTGCGACCGCGAGTTGTTCGTCTATCGTGAACTGCTCGGCGCAGAAGTTTTCCGCGAGTCGCGCATCGCGGGCGGCGCAGCGCGTTGCGCTTATCGCGTGCTGAAACCGAAAAAGAGTAGATCATAAGTTGAGATAAAGTAGATTCAGCCATCTGCAATTTACGATTCATAAACCTATGGCCCAAGTAACTGAACAGAGCGTGCTCGAAGCTTTGCGCAAGATCGTTGACCCGGACTTGCACAAGGACATCGTGGCGCTTGGCTTCGTTAAAGATTTGCAGATTGACGGCGGCGCAGTGTCGTTTCGTATTGTGTTGACGACGCCAGCGTGTCCGGTCAAAGAACAGATGCAGACGCAGGCGCAAGAATTGGTGGGCGCGTTGCCGGGCGTCTCGTCAGTGAATGTAAAGATGGATGCGGAAGTGCCCAAAGGGCGCGGCATCACGGAGAAGGTGGTTGTGCCGGGCGTGCGCAACATCGTTGCGGTGTCGTCGGGCAAGGGCGGCGTGGGCAAATCAACGGTGGCGGTCAACATGGCCGTTGCGCTGGCGCGCGATGGCGCGCGGGTCGGGTTGATGGACGCAGACCTCTACGGCCCGAACGCGCCGTTGATGCTGGGCGCGGCTGATGCGCAGCCCATCGTGTCGGGCAACAAGCTCGTGCCGAACGAGGCGCATGGCGTTAAGCTCATCTCAATCGGCATACTCAAGCCGGGCGACGAGCCGATGATCTTTCGCGGGCCGATCTTGCACAGCCTCGTCCGCCAATTCTTGGGCGACGTGCTTTGGGGCGAACTCGATTATTTGATCGTGGACATGCCGCCGGGCACGGGCGACGTACAACTGAGTCTCGCGCAGCTTGTGCCGGTGCAGGGCGCGGTCTTGGTGACGACGCCGCAGGAAGTCGCTTTGGCGGATGTGCGCCGCGCGCTGAGAATGTTTGAGACAGTGCACGTGCCGATCCTCGGCATCGTCGAGAACATGAGCTACTTCGTCGCGCCGGACACGGGCCGACGTTACAACATCTTCGGTGAGGGCGGCGGGCAGAAACTAGCCGACGAATATCACGTGCCGTTTCTCGGTGCGATCCCGATTGGCTTGGAAGTGCGCGAAGGCGGCGACCGAGGCGTGCCCGTCGTCGTCGGCCAACCCGACTCGCCGCAGGCTGAAGCGTTGCGCCACGTGGCCGAAGAGGTCGCGCGGCAAGTTTCGATTGAAGCGATGAAGCCTGAGCTAGTGGTCTTGGGCAAGGCGAGATAAAGAACCAACTACGAACTAATTTTTAAGGAGAGAGAAAAGATGGCGACAGAGACGATGCCGGCGGTGACGCTCAACGTCACGGAGAACGCGGCGACTGAGATCAAGAAGTTCATGACGGGCGAAGAGGACTTGCCGGAAACGGCCGGTTTGCGCGTGCGCGTCGTGCCGGGCGGCTGTTCGGGTTTTCAATACAGTCTGAACATCGAAGAGGCTGCGCGACAGGGCGACCATGTGCTCGACCAACACGGCGTGCGCCTGTTCGTTGATATGTTCAGCGCGCAGTATTTGAACGGCGTCGAGATCGATTTTGTGAACAGCGTGATGGGTTCGGGCTTTACCTTCAAGAATCCGAACGCGACCGGCGGCTGCGGCTGCGGTTCATCGTTCACGGTCTAAGTCAGCGCACGCGGGCCACGCGGCAGACACGGCGGCGGGCGCGTGCGGGTGTGCAGGTCTCGCAGGAGCGAGGGCAGGTACGCCCGCCGCGCCGCCTTGCCTTTTGACGGCAGACGCTGGCCGCTCATGGGTTCGTTGCGAGTATCTGAGGCGAGGCTATGTCGGTGTACTTGGGCAACGAGTTGTCCGGCACGAGCGAGACGTGATAGCTCGTATTGGTAGTGTCATAAAACAACTTGGCGTAGGCGGTTTTCTCGGTATCTTCTTGGCCGGACGGTGTTCCACCAAACGCGGCGTTGTCGTCAATCATCATAATCCTTATCTGCGGCCCGGTATCAAATGCCAGTGTGTTGGGCGCAGGGGGCACATTTAGCGAGAAGTCGGGTGGGATGAGATAGTCCGAGATGTTTAGCCTGAGGGGGTTGGTCGGCAACCCGCCGGAGCCGTAAGCGTACTTACTTTTCAGCCCGTTAATGAAGATTTTTTTAGGCTGAAACTGGAAGTTGACAGCGTCCTTGCCATTGTTCTGGATGCTGAGGATTTTATAGACCGTATAGACCGTGCCCGGAGAGACGGCGGTAAAATGTGAGCCGTCGGCGCTATCGTACGCCCTGAAATTGAGCAATGGGCGGTACGTGATAATGATAGTGTCCTGCTTCTGGCCGCCGCAGCTACCGTCGAAACCGCTGAAGGTGACGACGGCCAACACGATGAACACGAGCGCGAGGAGTCTGAGCGTGGGCGACATTCTCTTTGAAATGTCTGAGAGTATGCTATTCATATTTCACCGCCTTTGATTTCTTCGTGGAAGAACATCCACTGTTCCGGTTGAGGAATGTGGCTACTGGGGTAACGTCGTACCCGCCGCACAGGGCGTGCGGGGAATGATGTGCGTGTTAAAGAACCACCCGTCGTGAACGTTGCGAAGGCAACTGTAGCAACGTGCGTACCAGACCGTGCGCGCCGGCCCCGGCGGCGCGCTTCGTTCAGCTTTCCGGCAAAAACTCCGGCCGAGCATCGTAGCCGGAGTGAACAAATGAAGACACCCCGCGAGCCACAAGAGTTTACAATTGTGGACATCCGGCGCGCTTTACGCTACCGCGCGCCGCGCTGTGCTTGCCTCACGAATGAGGATGTGCCAAAGTCGTCCCGCTTCACATATCATTTCAGGAGAATATAAGAGGATGCCGAGAATCGAGGCTGAAACAGCAACAGGGACACAAACCTTCGAGGCGCAGGACGGGCGCAAACTCGTCCTTGCGATTGAGGACGCGGGCATAGACATCCTGCACCGTTGCGGCGGCAACGCCAAATGCACGACCTGTCGCGTCGAAGTGCTCGCAGGCAATCCGGGCGAGATGCAGGAGTTGGAACGCAACCGGCTCGCCATGGAAGTGGGTCTCACAGAGAACGTCCGGCTCTCCTGCCAAGTGCGCGTGCACGACGACTTGAAAGTGCGCGTCATCAATCAGTCGAGCACACGCGGGCTGCCGCCGGGGCCGCGCCCAGTGGAAGAATAGTGATCAGTGGTCAGTGGTCAGTGGTCAGTGGAAGAATAGTGATCAGTGGTCGGTGGTCAGTGGTCAGTAAGAACTGTCTTTCACTGACCACTGACCACTGCTTTATTGCGCCTTGTCCGGCTTGGTGCTAATCTCTCGCGCAGATTTCACGACAACTTTGAGCAGATGAACGTCGGACATGCGCGCTCTTGCTGCGCACGCCAGCGTTCTCTTTGATCCATTGACAACATTCGGAGGATATATGCTGATCGAGTCAACCGCTCATCTCCCCGCCGGTCTCGCGCTGCTGGACGGCATGTTCCACGCGCCGAGCGGCCAAGAGTTTGCCAAGATCACACTGCGCTGGCTGCACTTCGTCGCCGGCATCACTTGGATCGGGCTGCTCTACTTCTTCAACCTCGTCAACGTGCAGTTTCAAAAAGGACTGGACGCAGAGACGAAGAAGAAAGTGAACCCTGATCTGCTCGGGCGCACGCTCTGGTACTTTCGTTGGGGCGCGCTCGTGACCGTGCTCGTCGGCTTTGGCTATTACGCGATGTACATCCTGCGGCCCGATGTCGTCAACGCGCGCAACCTCGGCGGCGGGCAAGCGCACACATCAATCGTGCTGCTCGTCTGGCTGTTGCTGCCCATCATCACCTTCGCCATTGAGTTCGGCATCATTCAGAAAGTGTCGGCGCTGACGAAGGATGGGCGCGTGCTCGCGGTCGTGATCCTGATCCTTGTTGGCTTGATGGCCGCGTTGATTATCTACTGGATCAATACGGAACTGACGATCAAAGGCACGAGCTACGCCAGTAACAAATCGTTCTCCATCGGCATCGGCGGCGCGTTGGGTTTGATCATGCTGCTGAACGTCTGGGGCATCATTTGGCCGGCGCAGAAGCGCATCATCGCAGGGATGCAAGGCGGCCCCGCCGCCGCGCCCGAACTCGCGCGCCGCGCCTTCCTCGCCTCGCGCGCCAACGCTTGGCTGAGCCTGCCCATGCTGCTCTTCATGGCCGCGTCGCACGGCGACTGGATCATCTTCGGGCCGAAGTAGGCGTTTGAGATCGCCCCTAGAACACAAATGACGGGTGACGAGGCTTTGTGCGCCTCGCCACCCGTCACTGTTTCTCCACCGATTCGTTACACACGCGCGCTCATGTGGGAGTAGACTTTGTGTACTCCATGACCGGCCAACATTGAAGAAAGGAAGAGATGATGAGCAGCAACAAGCTAAATCTGCCTGAAGCTTACAAGGCGCGACAGTTCAACCTGAGTGGGCTGAACGGCATCTCGGATCAGACGTTGGAGATGCACTTCAAACTCTACGAGGGTTACGTCAAAGAGACGAACCATCTGACCGAGAAGATCGCAGAGATTCTCGCCGACGGCAAAGTTGATCAAGAAGAGATGCCCGCCTATTCGGAACTGACGCGCCGCTTGGGTTTCGAGTACAACGGCATGGTCTTGCACGAATACTACTTCGAGAACATGAAGCGCGGCGGCAACACTGATCCAGACAAGTCGTCGAACTTCTTCAATCGTGCCGAGGAGTCGTTCGGCTCATACGACATCTGGAAGACCGATTTCATGTCGGTCGGCAAGATGCGTGGGGTGGGCTGGGCCATCTGCTATCAGAACCCGGCCAACGGGCGCATCTCGAACCACTGGATCAGTCTGCATGAGACCGGCAACGTCGCGGGCTTCGAGCCGGTGCTCGTGATGGACGTGTGGGAGCACGCTTTTCTCTTGGACTACAAACCGGCCGAACGACCCAAGTACATCGAAGCCTTCTTCTCCAACATAGATTGGGCCGCTGTCGAAGCGCGCTTGCGCACAGACAGCACGGCGCGTCCGGCCAGCGCGTGAAGCAAAGGCGAAGGGCGAAAGGAGAAAGTGTGGACAGCGCAGACGCGCTGATCTGAAAAACAGATCACGCCGCAGGCGTGTCCTAACTTTCTCCTTTCGCCTTTCTACTTTTAGATGTCGTGTCGGTTGGCGAGTGCTTTGTCCATCGTGACCTCGTCCACGTATTCGAGGTCGCTCCCGACGGGCATGCCCATGGCGATGCGTGTGGTGCGGACGCCGAGCGGTTTCAAGAGCCGACTGATATAGCTTGCAGTGGCTTCGCCTTCGGTGTTGGGATTGGTGGCGAGGATGACTTCGCGCACTTCGACGCCATCGTTGTTCTCAGGGCGCAGGCGCGGCAACAGATTGGCCAAACGCAGGTCTTCGGGCGCGATGCCGCGAATCGGCGAGAGGCTGCCGTGCAGGATGTGATAGAGACCGTGATAGCTGCGCGTCTTCTCAATCGCGACGAGATTGTAAGGCTCCTCGACGACGCAGATGATCGAACGATCACGATTCGTCGAAGCGCAGAAGCGGCACGGGTCAACGTCGGTCAGGTTGTTACAGATGGAGCAGAAGACGATCTTGCGTTTGACCTCTTCGAGCGCCGCGACCAATCGCTCGACCTCAGCTTCAGACATGCGCAAGACGTGAAACGCCAGACGCTGCGCCGACTTCTGCCCAACGCCCGGCAGGCGCTTGAACTCGTCAATCAGTTTAGTGACCGGCTCGGCGTATTCCAACATAGAGGTCAGAGGTTAGAGATTAGAGGTTAGTAAGTCAACAAGCACTGACCTCTTAACCTCTGATCCCTTACATAAGTCCCGGTGGCAGCATGCCGCCGATCTTGCTCTTCATCGCTTCGTCCACTTTGCGCGAGGCTTCGTTGACGGCGGCGACGATCAGGTCTTGCAGCATCTCCACGTCGCCCTCTTTGAGCGCCTCCGGGTCGATCTTCAAGGATTCGAGTTCTTTCGTGCCGCGCATTTGCACGGTGACGACGCCACCGCCCGCCGTGGCGTCCACGACCATCGCCTCCATCTCCTTCTGCATCTTCTCCTGCATCGCTTGGGCCTGCTTCATCATCTGTTGCAGGTTCATGCCGCCCGGAAATTTCATCTCGCCACCTCGCGCTTCGACTGGATTTTCATGTCACGGATTCGCGCCCCATCCTAACCGCCTGCGGGCGTAAATTGCAACGCTGCTCCCCTGCTAAACAGTTGCGGCTTTGCGGGCCCCGGCGGTGGCGCGGAAAATTTGGACTATAAAAGCGAACAGGCGCGGCAGCTTTGGGAGCTTCGCGCCTGTTCATAGTCCGATTGATGTCCTCACCCCATCAACCGGTGAGACGAAGGATTCACCAACGCCTCGGATGCTTCGTAATATAATCAAAACGTCCGCGCGATGCAAGTGCCAAAATGCAGATCGTGCCATCGGGTGAAAAATTTTCGCTCGGATGGGGCCATCTGGCCCACCGGGTGCGGTCGTGTCCGGCCGCGCGGCCGCGCGCATTTTAGATTGACAGTTAGCGCCAAAGACTTGTAAATTTCAGCCACTCGCAAGCATCCGCAGGTTAGCACCACCCCTGATAGCGCACCCCTGCGCTGGAACAAGGTGTCTGCAATCCGACTCGGCAAGCGCCGACGGTCTGCTGAAAGGAGTTCCCTCATGCGGCAGGCGACACAACTGCAACCCGTTAAGCAAGCGCCGGTCGTCAGACTGCGCGAGTTGGGTATCTACCGGCTCGCAGACGGCCGCGAGTTCATCGTCAGCACGATCTACAGCGACGGCTGCTGTCTCTATCCACTCCACGCTTGGGACACGTTCGGCAGCGCCGAGTTCTGGGTCAGCCCAGACGGCCGGCTGCTCAAGCGCGGCTTGCCGACGCATTGGCGCATCCAAGACTTGACCGACACGGGGCACACCAGCAAGTACCCAAAGGCCACGCGCCGACTGCTCTAGGCGCGCACGGCATCAACTCAGACCGACCGTGCCGCGCAAACGACTGTTCGGGTGCGGCTCGCTGCTTTGCGCCAGCTACGCTGACGCCACGTCTCCGGCGGCGTCTCTTATCACGCGCCCGCAAAAGAGAAAAGCCGCCCGCGAACGAATCGCGGGCGGCTTCCGGTGAACTGTTGGGATTGACCTGCGTGCCTCTTCTTGCGCCGCGCGGCGGCGCGTCAGATAGAGCGACAAACGGACAACACCCGAACAAATTCAGGTTGCGAGTCCGTCTTTCAGGTCGCAGCCACCTCACTGTGATAAGAACTCATATATTGTTGGATCACCTCCTTTCCAGTGTTGCCACCGATGATAAAAGACAACAGGTTGTGCGTCAATAATTATTTTCACTCGCTATCTTGTGGCGCAGATCAAGCGCGCCGAAACGCCTCGCGCCCCGAAACGTACACCGCTCGTGCATGCTCGACGCCGAAGAAGTAGGCCAACTCGCGATAGTCCGCGCAGTCGTGGATGACGAAATCGGCGCGCTTGCCAGCTTCGAGCGACCCCGTCTCCGCGCCGCGTTTGAGACTGTAAGCCGCATTGATCGTCGCGCAAGTGATCGCTTCGGCTGGCGTCAACTTCAACTGCGTGCAGGCGAGCGACAAGATGGTGAGCATCGAAGGCGTCGGCGACGAACCGGGGTTGAAGTCTGTGGCGACGACGACGGCGAGGCCCGCGTTAATCATCGCGCGCGCCGCCCCGTAGCGCGTCGCGCCAAGCGCATAGACCGAGCCGGGCAACAAGACGGGCTGCACGTTCGCGCTCTTCAAGGCCGCGATGCCGGCTGCGTCGGTATGCTCAAGATGATCGGCGGTCGTCGCGCCCAACTCGGCCGCTAGTTGCGCGCCGCCGGAGCGCGACAACTGATCCGCGTGCAAGCGCAAGCCCAAGCCATGACAACGCGCCGCCGTTAAGATGCGCCACGCCTCGTCGGTCGTAAACACGCGCTCCTCGCAGAACACGTCGCAGTATTCCGCCAACTTCTCTGCCGCCACGCGCGGCAACATCTCTTTGATGATCAGTTCGACGTAAGCCGCGCGGCGGGCGCGATACTCTTCCGGCACGTCGTGCGCGCCTAAGAATGTCGGCACGAAACGAAGCGGCGTCTCATCATTCAAACGCCGGATCGCGCGCAGGATTTTCAACTCGTCTTCGAGCGTCAGCCCATAACCCGACTTCGCCTCCACGGTCGTCGTCCCGCCACGCAAAAACCACGCGACATAACGCTTACTCGTCTCCACTAACTCGCGCTCACTCGCCGCGCGTGTGCGCCTGACGGTCGCCGCGATGCCACCGCCCACCGCCGCGATCTCTTGATACGTCACACCGCGCGTGCGTTGTTCAAACTCATCCACGCGCGTGCCCGCAAACACCGGATGCGCGTGCGCGTCCACAAAACCCGGCAGCACGACGCGCCCGCCCGCATCAACGACCGCGCAATCACTTTTGAGCAACGGCTCGATCTCGCGCTGCGTGCCGACAGCTTCGATGAGGCCATTGCGCACGACGAGCGCGCCGTCGGCGATGATGCCGAGTTCACCCAACTCCGCGCCGACACGCGGGCGTTGTGGCCCTTTGAGCGTGACGAGTTGCGCGCAGTTAATGACGGCGAGCGTGTCGGACATAAATGATACTCAAGCAGCGTCGAGTTGTTCGGCGGCTGCGAATTGCTTGCGTTGCTTGCGGCGGGCGAGCAGATAGAGCGTTGCGCCGAGCAAGTTTGCGCCGACCGTCACACAGATGATCTTCGCGGCGAAGGCAAGCGGGCTAACCACGTCAATGATCGGAAAGATCGTGAACCCTGTGTAGAGCAGCGTGACGAGCAGACCCGCGACGGAGGCCAGCTTAAGCCAGAACGGCGCACCTCGACTGACGCCGCGCAGGCCGAAGAGCGGTAGGGCAAAGAGCGCGACGTAGGCGAGCGCGTAGAAGACGCCCGCCGCGTTGTCGAGCACTTGAAACGCCTCTTGCCGTTGGACGCCGATGATGCCCGTCAGTCCGAAGGCGAGCGTGACTGCGCCGATGAAGATGATCGAATTGACGGGCGTCTTGTAGCGCGCATGCAGGCGCGTGAACCAAGCGGGCATGAGGTGATCCCAACCGGCGACCATCGGCAGCCGCGCGTTCGCCGTCAAGTAGATACTCAAGAGCGCGACCTGCCGGCCGACGAGCAGTAAGATGGTGATGGAGACGATGCGCGTGACAAACCCGAACGAACGGAAGCCGAGACTCAAGACCTGCGGGATCGGGCCGACCAAGTCAACATCTGCGGGGCGCACGAAAGCGAGCACTGCACTCGTGCCGAGGATGAACATGAGCGCGATGATCGGCGTGGCAATGAGCACCGAGCGCCCGATGTTACGCACGGGCGCGCGACACTCGCCCGCGAGTATGGCCACGTACTCAAAGCCTGAGAGCGCGCCGACCGCCAGCTTGCTGAAGATGTTCAAGCTGAACTTCAGACTGACCAATGTGAGCGCTGGCAGCGCGAAGGCGAACGGATGATACTCCGCGCGCGTGCCGCGCGCGTGGCTGATGAACGGCAGCGCAATGAGCGTCGCGAAAGTTGCCAATAACATCACGCCGCCCGCGTTGTGTACCCACTTGCCCAACGCCAGCCCGCGCAGAGAGGCCGCGACCAGCACGCAGACGAGCAGGCAACTCACCAAAGTAATCAGCCATTTGCTCTCGGCCATCCACGGCGCATCGAGCGCGTAAGACAGGTTCGTCGTCACGACCAGCCCGATGAACGACATGACCGAGATGCCTAAGAGCCAGAGATTCCACGCGACCATGAAGCCGGCGAACTCGTTGAAGCCAAACTTGGCCCATTGATAGAGTCCGCCTTCGAGCGGCATGAGCCGGTTCAGATAGATGACCACGGCCGCGAGCGGCAGATAAAAGAGCAGCATCGCCAGCAGCCAGAAGACCAATTGCTGCGCGCCAAGTTTCGCCGCCGTCCCGACCCACGCCGAGCCGACGACAAACACGATCTGCGTCAGCACCAGATCGCGCAAACCCAACTCTTTTCTGAAGACGGCACTCTGCGCCTCGACGCGCTGTTCGGCGCGCAGCAGTTCGGTTGCGTTGTTTGTCTCAATGCTGGCCATCAGAAGCATCCTCGCGTTCAAAGTTCAAAGTCAAAGGTTCAATGTCCAAAGCTGTCTTTAAACCTTCGACTTTGAACTTTGGACTTAGCTTGCCGCCGTGGTTGTGTCGTGGACGATGCGCCAGCCGTTGCTGGTGCGGCGGAACAGGAGCGTGAAGCGACCGTGCGGGGTGTCGCCTGCGCGTGTGAGTTGCCAGCGCCCGTCGGCGAGGGCGTAGAAGGGGCTGAGCGGTTTGATCTCTAGCTCGGAGAAGGCGAGCGTGCCCATCTTCTCGCGCGAATCGTAAGTCTTCTTGTAGCGTTCGAGCACGGTCTGCCAACCGCGCGTGACGGTGTCGTCGGAGACGAACGTGGTCGTCTCCGCGCGCTCGTAGCCGTCCATGAAGCCTTCTATGTCGCCGCGATTCCAAGCTGCCTGCTGCGCCTCGATGACCGCGCGCACCGCCGCCACCGCTTGCTCATTATCTTTCGCTGAGTCCGGTGAAGAGACACATGCAGACACAAGCAACGCGAGCGCGAGTAACAACAGCGAGACGACGATTCGATGCTGAATGCGTTTCATGTCGGTTCGGCTTCGCTTTCGCAGCAAGGTCGGATGGCGGCGCAAACTATACTCAACTTGCCCCACAGGCGACAACTCACACGCGCGCCTGCAACCAAGCGCGCACGTCCCCGCGCATCGCGTCGGTGAGTTCGTGCCCCGCGTCCTCGTAGCTCTTAAACTCGACATCGCGTGCACGCTCGCGCAACTGTCGTTCATAATCCGCCACACGCGCTGGCGGATAGAACTCGTCGCGCGCGCCCGCAAGATGCAGCACGCTCGCCTGCGTCGGTTGGTATGTCGCGCTCGTCTGCCAATCGCCGGGCAAGCCCCCACAGATGCCAATGACGCCGCGCAAAATGTCTGTGTGCGTGAACGCGAAGCGATAGTTGAGCGCGCAGGTCTGCGAGAAACCGAGCAGGAAGAGGTGATGAGGATCAACGACGCCTTCATCAACCAATGCGGCGATCAAATCAAGCAACGCGCGATGATGCACGGCCACAGAATCTTCGGGATGAAAATTGGTCAACCAACCAAAACCATAACGCAACGGCCCGCCCGGCTCACGCGGCTCTTTCAAATGCTGATGCGGCCCTTGCAACGCCGCCACCGCAAACCCTTCAGGTACACACTCACGCGCTGCCCGCAGCATCCAACCCTTGCTGCTCCCGTAACCGTGCAGCGCGACGAGCAACGGCGCGGGCACGTGCGAAGGCGCATGAAGGTCATAATAAAGTCTGACCTGTGCAGTCAGCGTGCGCTCCGTCGGGACGAACGATCTATTGTTAGTGACTGACATAAGATTCAATTCAAATAACCGCCCGGCTCGTCCTCTTTGACTTCGGGCGCTGCGATGAGCGCGTCCAACTCTTCTTCGAGTTGCCAGAGTTCGTAAAGCTCCGGCGGGACTTCGGTGATGAAGCGCGAGGGGCGTTGGACGACGGTTTGACGATTGTAGTCTGTGCTCAAGAGCGGATAGGTGAGATAGAGTTGATCGCGTGTGCGCGTGAGGGCGACGTACCAGAGGCGGCGTTCTTCCTCTTCGCCTTCCGCCTCGCGCAAGGAGCGCGGCGCGGGGAAGCGCCCGTCCGCCGCCCAGATGATGAAGACCGCGCGCCATTCGAGACCTTTGGCTTGATGGACGGAGGTGAGCGTGAGGATTTCATCTTCGTCGCCGCCGGAGACTACATCCTCGCCGGTGAGCGGTTGCGGTGCGCTGTAGCGTTCGGTGGAGATGAGCGCAAGCTCGGCCAAAAACTCTTCGGTCGAGTTGTAGCGCGCGCTGTACTGCGCGAGTTGGCGCAGGTCTTCGAGGCGCGCGTCGGCGTTCTCGTAAGTGGCGGCGAGGTAGGCTTCGTAACCGCGCGCGAGCACGAGTTCGATCTGACGTGAAGGACTGTGGCGCACCTCATCGCGCGCGAGTTCTGCGATAAGCGCGCGAAACTCAGTCCAGGTTGTGCCACGCCGCGCGGCGTTGTCTGCGCCGCCTGACGTGACGAGCGCGAGCGGGTCGGGCGCGAAAGCGAGTTGTTCCCAAATACGCCCGGCGGTGGCGGGGCCGATGTTCGGGATCAGTTTCAACACGCGCTGCCAAGCGAGTTCGTCGCGCGGGTTGGCGACGAGGCGCAAATACGCGAGCACGTCTTTGATGTGCGCCTGCTCGAAGAAGCGCACGCCGCTGCGGATGCGGTAAGGGATGCCGCGCCGCGTGAGTTCGAGTTGCAATTCGAGTGAGTGATAATGCGAACGATAGAGCACCGCGATCTCTGTGAGCGGCACGCCCTCTTCGCGCAATTCGAGCACGCGCGCGGCGACGAACGTGGCTTGCTGATCCGCATCGCTGCACGCGACGAGCGCGGGCGGCGCGTTCAGAGACGGGCGCACGGCGCGCAACTCTTTCGGAAACTGTTTGCGGTTCGCGGCAATCGAGACGTTGGCGACCGAGAGGATTTCGGGCGTCGAACGATAGTTGGTTTCAAGCCGGTACTGTCGCGCGTCCGGGTAACGCTGCGGAAACTCGTAGATGTTCGCCCACTCTGCGCCGCGCCAAGCGAAGATCGATTGCGCGTCGTCGCCGACCACCATCACGTTGCGATGGCGCACGGCCAATAGGTCAACGATCTCGGCTTGCAGCTTGTTCGTGTCCTGATATTCGTCCACGAGTATGTGCTCGAACTGCTCCGCGTAGAGGCGCGCGACCTCGTCCTTCTCCATCAAGAGGCGCTTCCAGTTGAGCAACAGATCGTCATAGTCCATCACGTTGCGCGCGCGCTTGCGCTCCATGTAAACCGCGTCCACGCGCTTGATCTGTTCCGTGAGCGGCTCAAAATATGGATAGCGACGCGCGACCACGTCGGGGATCGGCTGATCGGTGTTCGTGGCAAAGCTGATGATGTCTTGCAGGACTTCAGCTTTTGGAAAACGGCGTGCGCGCGTGTCAACGCCGGCTTCCGCGACGCACACGCTCAAGAGATCGCGCGCATCTTCGGCGTCGAGGATCGAGTAGTTGTTGTCGTAGCCGATTGATTCGGCGTGGCGGCGCAGGATCAGATTGGCGATGCGATGAAACGTCCCGCCCCAAACCTTGCGGCTTACATTGCTGCCGCCGCCCGTCAACTGCTCAACGCGCCGGAGCATCTCGCGCGCCGCGCGGTTCGTAAATGTCGCCAACATGATGCGACCGGGCGCGATGCCTTGTTCGATCAGATATGCGACGCGATAAGTGATTGCGCGCGTCTTGCCTGAACCTGCGCCCGCGATCACGAGCACGGGGCCGGCAGGCGCGGTCACAGCCGCGAACTGCTCCGCGTTCAACTCCTCGCGATAGCGCGCGAATCTATCGGGCGCACCCGCCGGTCGCTTGATGACATAGCGTTTCATCGTCGTCGCTGTGGCTTATAACATGCCGGCCGGCGGGGTAGGAAACTGCAAACGCGCGCCGGCGCGGCGGGCGAAAATTTCGTTGTCATGCTTATAGCCCTGTGCTATCGCGCGCGCAGCAATTAACCGCGTCCCCCGCTAAGTTGGAGTCCAGTCATGCCAGAACTGTTCATTCAATTCAGCCTTTGTGTTCAACCCAACACAGGAGAAAAGGATCATGCGTCCACTCATGCGCCTCGGCTTCATGCTCGCAACCGCCGTTCTGTTCAGCCTTAGTGTCTCGCCGGTCAACAATCTGCGCAGGCGCAGAACTGCGCGCCGCCGTCCGGCATGGTCGCGTGGTATCCGGGCGACGGGAATGCCAATGATGTTCAAGGCGGCAATAACGGCACGCTGCAAGGCGGCGCAACCTTTACTTCGGGCAAGGTCGGGCAAGCGTTCAGTTTCAACGGCAGCAGTTGGGTGTCAGTCCCAGACGCTGCCAACCTACACTTCACCAGCCAGTTCACGCTGGATGCGTGGGTCAATCCGGTGAGTCTCAGCGGCTTTCCGATGATCTTCAGCAAGTTTGGCAGCGCCAACGATAGTAGTTATGAGTTGCACCTACAGCCCGACGGCAGCGTGCGCGCTAATGTTAGCGGCAACGGCTCGACGCTCGACGCATTGGTCTCCGGCGCAGGCGTCGTCACCGCAGGCACTTGGTCGCAAGTGGCCACGACCTTCAATGCTGGTGATTGGAAGATTTACGTGAACGGCGTTGTGGTTGCTTCCAAAACGTTCACTGTGACATCCGTGTTTCCCGGCACGGCTACGCTCTTAATCGGGCGCGACGTTGGCACAACACACTTCTTCAACGGCCTCATTGATGAAGCCGAACTCTTCAACCTCGCGCTCAGCGATATGGATGTGGCTGCCATCGCCAACGCCGGTAGCGCGGGCAAGTGTCGCGCGTTCGGCGCGCACGACGTGCTCATCAGCGAGTTCCGCCGTCTTATCCGTCGCCACGATGGTCTTGCCTAAGAAACGTTCGTAGATGCTGCCGAGTATGTGTACGGGGAAGAGGTTGAAATCGTAAGGCGAGCGCGCGTGCGACAGGTGCGTGCAGATGTCTTGAAAGGCGCGCTCGTCCACACGGAAACTCTGCGCATCAAGCAGCGCGTGCTCTTTGAAGATGATGCCGTTATAGACATGATCCAGCCGCCGCGAGAGCGCCACAAAATCAGCCCACGGCTTAGCCGACTGCGCCAGAGGCTCAACCAACTCGTCCGGCTCGATCAACTTGTCTTCGAGAAAGCGCATGAAGACGAGCCGGTCGAGCGTGCGCTGCGTAAGCTCGGTCAACTGCGCGCCGTCAAGCTGCGCATTGGCCCGCTTGAACGCCCGCGCCAACTGCTCGCGGTAGCCGTCCAAGTCTTGCAGGAACGATTCGTCAATACTCTGATACGCGCCCTTAGCAAACAGCCCCGCCTGCTGCGCCCCGCGCTTCGGCTTCGGCAGACGCTCCACGTAACGCGCAAGCGCGCCCCCTTGCGCCTCAGTGCGCGCGAACAGGTGATAAAGCTGCGCGAACTTCTCGGCGTCGGCGTAATCCGTGTAGTGATATTTTTCGAGCGCGCCGCGTTGGAGGACGGCCCCGATGTCAGGCTTGTAGCGACAGTCGAGCACGTGGAACTGCTCGAAGTCGGTGAGGACTGAGATGGGCGTCTGCCTGTGCCAGCCGTAGCGTATGGTCTGAAAGTAATCCTGCGCGTTCTCGATGTTGCGGCTCGGCTTCTTCGCCTCAACGAAAAAAAGTACGTCCCTAAGATTGGGCGCGAGGAACGCATAGTCAGCACGCTTGCCCCGGCCCTCAACGCGGACGTTCTCCTCAACCTTAACGTCCCACACCAGCGGATTCTTCTCTTCGTCGTGCAAGACATCCCAACCGAGCGCTTGCCAGAACTTGTTGATGAAGTGCTGGCGCACGTCGTACTCGGAATAGCGGGGCGACAGGAAGTGCGCTTCGTTCTGCCGGAAGTCGGCGACCAAATCTCGAACTTGCTTGAGGGCGTCATCGAAGGTGTGAGCGATCATAGCGGCGGCAATATAGCAAAAACAGCGCACGCGCGCATCGTGATAAAGCGAAAAGCAGTAGGCAGTGGGCAGTTAGGGATAAGCGAAAGGCCGTCGGTTGAGCGCGTCGTGAACTATTGAGACGCGAATGAGACCGACGGCCTTTCGTCTTTCTTCTCTGCTTTCTGCCTACTGCCTACTGCCTATTGTTCTTCCGGCGGTGTTGGCTTCGGCGTTGTGGGCGCGGTCTGCTCTGAGGCGGGCAGGCGCGAAGGGTCTGGTACTTCGGGCGAGGTGTGGCGGTGCGCGATCTTCCATGCGCTGCCCGTGTGCCGGAACACAACCGTCATACGCCCGGAAGAGGTTTCGGGCGTGCCGCGAAACTCTTGCGTCTGCGTCCACAGACAGGTGAGGGTGGCTGCGTCCGCGCCGAAGGTCTGCACCTTCACATCGCGCGCTTCGATCTTCACGTTCTTGAGATCGGGATAGAGGCTGGCGAGATTGGTGCGCATCTGCGTCCAGCCGCGCGTGACCGTGCCATTGTTGTTGAAGATCAAAAGCTGCGGCGAGTTCCAATAGAAATTCATCACCGCCTCCACGTCCGTCTTCTCCACCGCGCGCAACAGCGCATCGAATGTCGCGCGCACCTCTTGCTCCGCGCCTGCGACGGTCGCATGACTCGGACTCGTCGCCCGACGTGTGCGCGTCGCGTTGGGCGTCGGCGTCGGCGTCGGTGTAGTTGTCGTCGTTGTCGTCGTCGTGGTTGTTTGCTGTCGCACCGGCGTTGCCGGCCGGCGCACGGGCGTATTGGCATTCTGCGCGATCACGCCGACGACAGACGCGAGCAGCAATGCACCGATGATGAAAGATTTTTTGAACATGATAATGACCTCACTGCATATCTTTTAGATGAGTCGCACCGCCTCGCGCAAACGTCGGGCGCTGCGTGTGCGGCCGATAAGATCGAAGACCTCGAACATCGAAGGGCCGACCGCTTGACCCGTGAGCGCGGTGCGTGCGGCGTTGATAAGCAGACCCGCTTTGACGCCCGCTTCATCGGCGAAGGCGCGCAAGGCCGCTTCGCTCGTCTCGGCGTTGAACGGCTCGACCTGCTCCAACTTGTCTGCGAGCGCGGGCAACAGTTCTTTCAAGCGCGGCTCTTTCTTCAGATTCTTGGCCACGGCCGCCTCGTCAAACTCAAACTCGTCGGCGAAGTAAGCGCGCCCTTGTGCAGAGAAATCTTTGAGCGTGAAGAAGCGATGGCGGATCGCTTCGACCGTCCGTTCAAACCACGCGCGCTCGTCCGTCTCGAAGCTCTCGCGCCACAAGCCACTTGCTTCGAGTTCAGCGCGGATGAGCGGCCACAACTCCGCGAGCGGCATCGTGCGGATGTATTCGGCATTCATCCAGAGCGCTTTTTGATCCGTCCACTGGCGCGGATCGTGTTCGTTGAAATTAAAGATTGCCGGCGCGCGATGTATGCCTTCGAGCGAGAACTGCTCGATCAACTCATCGAGCGACATGACCTCTTGCTCGCTATTCTCAGGCGACCAACCGAGCAGCGCGAGGAAGTTGCGAAACGCGGCGGCGACGAAGCCTCGATCACGATAGGTCGTGAGACTCACCACTTCGCCGTGCTTGCGCTTCGAGAGTTTCGCTTTGTTCGGCGCAAGGATCAACGGTAGATGCGCAAAGCGCGGGACGTTTGCGCCGAGCGCTTCGTAGATGAGTATTTGCTTGTGCGTATTCGTCAAGTGGTCTTGGCCGCGGATCACGTCCGTGATGGACATCTCGATGTCGTCGCAGACGACCGATAGATTGTAGAGCGGATGCCCGTCTGAACGGAGCAACACGAGGTCTTCAATCTCCGCGTACTCGCGTTCCTGCGGGCCGTACACGGCATCCGCAAACTGTGTGCGCCCCGCACGCGGCACTCGCAGACGCACCGCGAACGGTTCACGCGCAGCCGCGCGCGCGTTCGATTCCGCCAGCGACAGATCGCGATACGGATTGCTGCGCTGATCAATGCCTTCGCTTGCCGCCACACGTGCACGCTCGGCGATCTCTTGCTTCACGTTCTTGTCGGCGCGTTCTGCCTTCGGCGTGAAATCACGATAAGCGCGCCCCGACTCGATCAGGTGTAGCGCCGCCGCGCGATGCTTATCGGCGTTGGCGGATTGAAAGACGAGTTCTTCGTCGTAGTCGAGACCGAGCCATGCGAGACCCTCAAGGATCGAGCGCGTGGACTCTTCGGTCGAACGCTGTAAGTCCGTATCCTCGATGCGCAGCAAAAACTTGCCGCCCACCTTGCGCGCGTAGAGCCAGTTGAACAGACCCGTGCGCGCTGCGCCGATGTGCAGATAACCCGTCGGTGACGGAGCGAAACGAACGCGAACAGACATGATAAGCAGTAGGCGGTAGGCAGTAGGCAGTTGAAGACCGCAAGCCGATCATGTTTTTAGCTTGCATGTCTTTTGCTGTTACTGCCTACTGCCTACCGTTTCCCCCCATCCCTTTCTTCAGTTCTTCAATCTGCCGGCCGATCTCGTTGAGCCGGGCCAGTATGTCTTGGTGTCGGGTGGCGTCGGTTGAGGGCGTTTTGCCCTGCATGTAAAAGACGCCGCCCGGTTCAAGGATGCAATTGTCAACTTCGTCGAGACTGACGAAGCCCTGCCGGTGCGCGACTGTCTGCAACTCGGCTTCGGTCAATAACTCTTTGGCCAGTTCCTTGTGGTGCAGTCTGCCGTTTTCAATCAGCACGGTCGGCGTGCCCTCGAATACTTCGTCGAGTCGCCGGTGTTTGAACATGAAGCGCACGACAAGGTAGTTCAAGATGAGCAATGTGCACGCGCCGATTGTGCCGCCGACGACAGTGTTGTCCGCACCGATGATCGCGTTCTGCACGGAGTTTGACAGCAAGAGCAGTACGACCAGATCGAACGGGTTGAGTTGCGCCAATTCGCGTTTGCCGAACAGACGCAGCAGCACGACCAGCACCGCATAGACGACGACCGTGCGGATAACTTTCTCTGCGACCGAGACGGGCGAGTCCGGCACGTGAAACCGGAGCATGTCGTCCCACATCGCTTGATCCCAGAGCCAAGCGGGCACAAAGGCCAACATCGGGACACCTCCACGCAAGTGTGACTGACGAACGGAGCTTGGCAGCCGTGGGTCACAGGCGGCGCACAAGGTTGCGGCAATAAAATAAGGTGACTTGAAGGCCGGTTCAAGTCACCTCGACGCTTTATGTTTACTGGCGGAGATGGCAGGATTCGAACCTGCGATAGGCTTTTGACCTATAACGGTTTAGCAAACCGCCGCCTTCAGCCACTCGGCCACATCTCCGCACCTCGAACAAGGGCGACATGGATTTTCCGGGCCGCACGCACGCTTGTCAAGCGGACACCTGCTCCGGCAGCTTACCCGATGACCTGTCAATAGTCTAAGATTTTGCGCCCGGCCCGAGCGTTAAGTCAGAAAAGCTGAAACCTTTAAGCTGTAACTGTCACTAACTAGGCGGAATGATGGAACGGCTGGCCATTGAAGCGGTGCGCGGTGGGGTTGATGGCAGGCCGGACGTTCACGCGAAGCCTGCGATGAACAGCGTCGAGCACCTGATCGTGCGCGCCCGCGAGGGCGATGAGGAAGCCTTCCGCCTGATCTTTGAGCGTTACAGCCGCCCCATCATCAGCTTCATCTACGACATGGTCAATGATCGCGCCCACGCCGAAGAGTTGACGCAAGAGACGTTCGTCCGCGCGCACCGACACTTGGCGGCCCTGCGCGAAGAGGCGAAATTTGCGACGTGGCTTTTTAGCATCGCCAAGAACGTGGCGCGCGAGTCTCTGCGCACGGCGCATAGCCGCAGCCAAAAGGTCAGTCTCGACGATGAAGCCGTGCAGGAGTTGAGCGACGAGCGCCCAAGCCCGGCGGGCGCGCTGCTCGATAAAGAGTTGAATGAGGTCGTGCGCCGCGCGCTCGCGGGTCTGGAAGAAGACAAGCGGCTCGTGTTCACGCTCAAAGTTTTTCAGCAGCGCAGCTACGAAGAGATCGTCGAGATCACTGGCTTCTCGCTGCCAAAGGTGAAGACGGATTTGCACCGCGCGCGGACGGAATTGCGCCGGCGCATCCGGCCCTATCTGGGGGTGCAAGAATGAAGTGCCAAGAAGTATCTGCCGCCCTCGAAGAGTATTTCGACGGCGAGTTGGGCGAACGTCAACGCGCAACTGTCGCCGCGCATCTCGCCGCGTGTGAGCCTTGCACGCAGGCTTACGAAGCGTTGCAGCGCGAGCAGAACTTGCTCATGCGCTACGAGCGCGACGTTGAAGTCACACCGCAGCTTTGGCTCGGCGTGCAGGCGCGCATCGCGGCTGAGCAACAGACGGAAGCCGCGCCGGGCTTCGGCGCGCGGCTGCGCGATTGGTTGTCAAACTCATTCACCGTCCCGCGCTTCAGCCCCGCGCTCACCGCCGCGCTCGTCCTCGTCGCCATCGCGCTCACTGCCGGCGCAATGAAACTCATGAGCAAACATGAAGGCACAACCACAGCGGTGAATCAGTCGCCGACGCCTGCGCCGTCAGTAGTGAACGCAAATTCAAACGGGATGCAATCCGCGCCAAGCGTTGCGCCCACACAGCAACCGCAAGTCTTGGATGTTAACTCAAACGCAGGGCCGCAGGCTGAGCCGAAGAAGCGCGAGGAGAAACGCGAAGAGAAGCGCGACCGGATGTTGACGCCGAACCATGGCGCGCGCATTGAAGAGGCCAAATTGAATACGCCGGCCGTGAAGCACGAGCCGACGCCGGAAGACTTAGTAAAAGATGCTGAGGCGAAGTATCAGAAAGCGATTGAGATTCTGAAGCGCGATGTGGACAAGCGCCGCGCGAGCTTCGACCCGCAGACGCTCGCGCGCTTCGACGAGACCTTGAGCGCCATTGATCGCACGATTGCCGAGACGCGCCGCGCTGCGCTCGGTCAAGGCAACGACCCGGTCGCCGTCCAGTACATGCTCACGGCCTACGCCAAGAAGGTCGAAGTCTTGCGCGAGATGGCGAGGAACTAAAAGCTGTGCTTGGTTATTTGTGATTGGTTATTTGCGCTTGGCTGCCGCGTGCGCCGTCAAAGCCGCGATTGAGCCATTCGGCAAATAACCAATCACAGATAGCCAAGCACTAATAACCAAGCACCAATCAGTCATCATGAACATGAGAACTCTTAAATCATCCCTCTGCATCACAGTGCTCGCCTGCGGGTTAGTGCTGCAACCGCTCGTCGCCGTCGCGCGTGTCGCTGGCGGACAAGACGGGCAAGGCTCGGTCGCGATCAACAACACGCAGGGTCGCGTCTCCGTCAAACTTGATCGCGGCAGCAAGGTCGCGATCAGCAACCGTTATGGGCGCATCACGATCACGGGTTGGGATCGCGATACGGTCGAGGCCACAGCCACGAGCGACAAGGGGCCGGAAGCGATCCAAGTTGATCTGACCGCCGACCCGCAAGCGCGTTCAGTCTTGACGCTCGCCGTCGTCGGGCGCGGGCCGCGGCGTGTGCTTGTGCCCGGCATGGACTTCGATTTCAATTTCGACTACACGCCGGGAGTTGGCTACGGCGTCGGCACAGGCAGCGGGGTCGGCGTCGGTGTGGGACGCGGGCAGATAGATAAAGAGAGAGAGAAGGCGAAAGAGCGCGCCGACAAAGAGAAAGAAAGAGAGAAGACGAAGACGCCTGAAGCCAGAGAGCGGACAAGGCAGGAGATGGAGGACGCGATCAAGGAAGGCGCTAAGTCAGGCGTGGTCATCGTGCCCATGCCTGAAGTCGTCGTCAGGCCGAACGTCGTTGTCACCCCAAACGTCGTCGTCACGCCGCCGCCGGGGCAAGCGCCGCGGCCAGCGCCAGCGCCGCGCGCACCACAATCGCGCGTGTACGTGCCCGGCGCGCCCAACACATCTGAGAGCGGCGAGATCAAACTCGAAGTGAAAGTGCCGCGCTATGCGGAACTGAGCGCCATCGAAGTGCGTTCGGGCGATCTCACAGTCTCGAACGTGGACGGCCCCGTCGTCATCGGTAGCGGCGGCAGCAACGTCAACGTCAGCCACGTGGGCGCGCTCGAAGTGCGCTCGCGGAGCGGCAACGTGACGGCCGAAGATGTGGCCGGCCTCGCCTATATCGTCGCCACAAGCGGCAACATCATCGTGCGCCGCTCGCAAGGCGACGTACGCGCCGTCTCTTTGAACGGCGATATAGACATTCAATGCGTGCGCGGGCGCGTGGACGTGTCGAACGCGCGCGGCGCGATCAAACTCGGCGGCATCGGCGGCGACGTGGACGCCACGACGACCAGTTCCAACATCACCTACACCGGCGCGATCCGCGATAACGGTCGTTATCGGCTGAAGGCCGTCGAAGGCGAAGTGCTCATGGCCGTGCCCGACAACTCGCCCGGCTTTACCGCGCTCCTCTCTTCATACAACGGCGCGGTGCAGACAGACTTTCAGATCAAAGACTCGACGTCTGCCCAATCCGCGAGCGGCGCGAACGTCAACCATCGCGTCGAAGCGCGCAACGGCAACGGGCAAGCGCAGATCACGCTCGACTCGTTCAACCAGCCGGTGCGCTTGACCAGACTCGCCGCAGGTGCAAGTACGGGTTGTCAGTAAGAACGTCAACCGGCTCAATCATTCGTCCGTGAGGTAAGCAAACATGAATCGTAAATTGATCTCCCTCGTCGTCTGTGCATTGTTACTCGCGCCGATGGGCGTGGCGGCGCAGACGCCCGCGCCAGCACCCAGACCAACGATCCAAGTGCAGCCGGAAATTGCCATCGCGCCCGAAGTCCGTGTTGCAGCGCCGAGCTTCCAGTTCGAGCTGCCGGACATTCATATTGATCTGCCGGAGATAAACATCCCGCCGATGCCGCCGATCTACGTCGAAGCGCCTGACATACAGATTAACGGCGGAGATTTCTGGTTCGACGACAGCGAACAGATCGAGCGCGAAGAGTTGAAACAGACTTACCCGCTCGCGTCGGGCGCGCACGTCGAGTTGACGAACATTGACGGCCCCGTGCGCATCGAGCCGGTTGACAGTGGTCAAGCCGAAGTCCGCATCCTCAGTTATTCGGCGAGCGCGAACCCGCGCCGGTTGACAGTTGAAAGTACAGGCAACACGCTGACTTTGCGCGGGCCAGACACCAACACGCGCGCTTGGAACGACACAAGCCACAGCGTCTCTCTGAAGTTGCCGCGCCGGAGCGAACTGACGATCAACGGCGCGCGCGACAGCGTCCACATCGGCGACTTCGACGGCCCCGTCCGCTTGAACGGCGTGAGCGGCAGCGTCGGCATCGCGCAAGCGGCCAGCTCTGTTGACGTCTCGCGCGTGAGCGGCACGGTTATAGCGAACATCGCGCGGCTTGGTGGGGCTGGCGTGCGCGTGCAGGATGTGAGCGGCACGGTTAGCTTGCGCTTCATGGAAGATTTGAACGCGGACTTGCAGACGACAAACATCAAGGGCAAGGTCTATGTCGAAGTGCCGAACGTCTCGGTCGAAGGCGCGATGAAGAACGCGGACTTTACGGCGAAGGTCGGCACGGGCGGCGCACCCGTTCGCATCTCCGACGTGACCGGCACGGTGCGCCTTGCACGCGGGCGCAACATCACCGAACTGCTCGATGATCTGAAGACTGGCACGCGCTCTGTGACGCGCATGCAGACGGCGCGCGACCTCGCCATGCACGTCTCGCAGCCACAAGTCCGCGCGGCGCTGGTTGAACTTTTGCAGACCGATCAGAGCAGCACCATTGCGATGACCGTAGCGCACGCCCTCGCGCCTTACGCGAACGAGTCGGAGGTGCGCGCCGCCTTTGTCAAGACGGTGGACGCGAGCCGCAACGACGCGACGCGCGCGACTGTCCTGCGTGCGCTTGCACGCAACTATGCGGGCGACCGGAGCGTGCGCGATATGCTCTTGCGCGTGCTCGCTTCAGACAAGAGCAATCTCATGCGGCAGACGGCCGCCGCCGCGCTCGCCAGAGAGGTTGACGATGCGGACGTGATGCGCGCATTGATGGAGGCGCTGCGCAACGACACGAACGACCTTGTGCGCCTGCGGGCGGTCGGCGCGCTGGCGAAGAAATCGGACAACGAGAGCGTCTATACGTTGCTTGTTGAGACGGCGAAGAATGATCGCAAAAAGAGTGTACGCGCCCGCGCGCTCGACGGGTTGAGTGCGCGCCTACGCGACCGCGCAGACCTCCGGCCGCTCTTTATTGGCTACTTGGATGACGACTCGATCTCGATGCAATTCCACGCGCTCAAAGGTCTCGTCGAACTGAACGATCCGGCGCTCAAGCAGCGACTCGTGGACAAGAGCCGCGATCTCATCCTCGGCGAAGGGCATCGGTATTGGAACGACGGTTTGGTGCTTGAAACGCTCATGCTGCTGCGCAAACTCGACCCGCAGGAGTCCGACCACATGCTCGAACAGTTGAGCGCCGACCGCGAGCGGATACATCGTTTCTGAGCAATCGCGCGCTGGATCGTTTTACAATTGGGATTAACGAACGTTGAAGCCAACTGCAAATAGTCTAGGCCGGAAAATAGTCTGAACCACTCGCCCGCTTTCTTCGTTCTCACAGTTGAATCGCTTGGCAAAACACATCCGGCGGGCGGATAATTTTCAAGCGATCAAACTCGCGCGCAAAAATTGGCGAAACAGGAGAGCGTGAAACAGATGAAAGGCAGAATCTTTCTCGTCGTCGTGCTGGTCGTGGTGGCTTGGATCGTGGGACGGCAACTCGGCATCGGCTCACATGGCGAAGGCCGCTTCGAGTTGAATCAGAATTATCAACTCGCGCCCGGCGCGCGTGTTGAAGTTTCAGGCATCAACGGCCCCGTCGAAATCACAACTTCAGATACAGACACGGCTGAAGTGCACATCTTGACGACTGCGCGCGACGAAGACGCGCTCGAAGATCATCAGATCACAGTTCAGCAGAGCGGCTCGAATCTCACCATTCACGGCGAGAATCATAACGGCTGGCGCTTCTGGCGTTGGCTCAAAGGCAGCGAAAACGTGCGGCAGAGCGTGACGCTCAAACTCCCGCATCAGGTTGAGCTAAGCGCGAAGGGCATTAACGGGCGCGTGACAGTTGGCGAGTTGGATGGCGCGGTACACGTCGCGGGCGTAAACGGCAAGGTTGAGATCGAACGCGCGACGGGCGCGGCGGATGTCTCAGGCGTGAACGGCGCGGTTAGTCTCGGACTGGCGCGGCTCGGCGATGAAGGCTTACGCGTGAGCGGCGTCAACGGGCGCGTCGAGTTGCGTTTTGCCGACGACGTGAACGCGGATTTGGTCGTGCACGGCTTGAACGGCAACGTCGCAAACGATCTGCCCAACTCGACGCTCACGCAAGAAGGGCACTCAACTTGGCGCGCACACATCGGCACGGGCGGCACGATCATCAGCGTCAATGGCATCAACGGCAGCATACATCTGACGCGCGGCTGAGCAACCTAGCTCGGCGCGGCGTCGCGTTGCGAATTCCTGACCCGACGCGCAAAGACCTGAAGCCCAAACGGCCGGAGAGAGTTCAAAGAAAACTCTCCGGCCGTTTTGTTGTCTGCCGGCACGCGCAATGAATTTGTCGCCGCGCGTGACGGCGACGTGTTAAGATGCCGGCCCACTTCAGACCGGCGCGTGATTTGTCCGCGAACGCGCGCTGGCCAAATTTAGGTTTCGGGCGCTCTGAAGCGTCCGCCATAACTCCAACGATGAACTTCTGGCACAACCTGCAAATGGTTGCGGGTGTCATCCCGTTGCTCTGGTTGACGCTTGGCTTCTACCTCGCCGCGCTCGTGCTCTACTTTTACGTGGCGGCTGAGCGGCCGCGCCTGCGCACGGCTGCGGTCTTGTACGCGCTCGCCCTCATCGGCTTCGCCATCATGGCGCTGATGCAGCAAGGCGGCATAGAACAGTCCATCAGCTACCCTTGGCTCAGATGGACGGCGCAATTCATCAAGTGGGTGGCGATCATCAATGTGGCCCGCGTGCTGCTGTTCAACGTACTGTTGCCGCTCGTGCGTATTCATCCGCCAAAGATCGTCATCGATCTGCTGCTCGCCATCAGCTACATCGTCTTCGGTCTCTCCTTACTCACGCAAAGCGGCGTCAACTTAAACGGCATCCTCGTTACTTCAACCGTGATCACGGCCGCCATCGCTTTCTCTCTACAAGACACGCTCGGCAACGTCATGGGCGGGTTGGCGCTTCAGATGGAGCGCAGCGTGAGCGTGGGCGATTGGATCAGGATCGGCGCAGACGAAGGGCGCGTCTCCGAGATCAGTTGGCGGCAGACTTCGATTGAGACGCGCAACTGGGACACGATTGTCATCCCGAACAGCGTCTTGATGCGCAGTCAAGTGATGCTCCTTGGTCATCGCACTGCTGCGCCGCGCCAGCAACGGCGCTGGGTCTATTTCAACGTGGACTTTCGTTATGCGCCGAGCGAAGTGATCGCGGCGGTCGAGGCGGCCCTGCGCGCCGATCCGATTGAGCACGTCGCGCGCGCGCCTGCGCCGCATTGTCTGATGGTGGACTTCAAAGACAGCTATGGCTACTACGCCGCGCGTTACTGGTTGACCGATCTGGCGCTCACCGATCCGACCGATTCGGTCGTGCGCCATCGCGTCTATTTCGCCTTGAAACGCGCCGGCATCCCGCTCTCGATCCCGGCGCAGATGCTCTTCGTCGAAGCGGACGATCCAAAGCGGCGCGAGCGCAAACGCAGTGAAGAACTGATGCGGCGCGACGAGGCATTGCGAAGCTGCGAACTCTTCAGCGCGTTGACCGACGACGAGCGGACAGAGTTGGCCACGAACCTAAACGTCGCGCCGTTTATTCGCGGCGAAGTGGTGACTCGGCAAGGCGCGGTCGCACATTGGCTCTACATCCTGCGGCGCGGCGAGGCCGAAGTGCGCGTCCGAGCCGACGGCAGCGACTTGAGTGAACATGTCGCCACGCTGCGCGAGGGCGACTTCTTCGGCGAGATGGGCCTGCTTACGGGCGAGCCGCGCACGGCCACGATCATCGCGCTCACAGACGTTGACTGTTACCGGCTCGACAAGCAGCACTTCAACGAAGTCTTGCAACGCCGCCCCGAAGTTGCGCAAGACCTCGCGCACATCCTCGCGCGTCGCCGCGTCGAACTCGACGCTGTGCTCGAAGGACTCAACGAAGAGGCCAAGCGCCAACGCATAAGCCATCTGCGCACAGATTTCCTCGGCCGCATCCGGCACTTTTTCACGCTCGATAGGTACGGAAAAAGAAACGGCGGCTGAAGCGCGACAGGCAGAAACCGCGAAGAATAGTGGACAGTGGTCGGTGGTCAGTGATCAGTAAAGACTTTTTCTTTAACTGCCCACTGACCACCGACCACTGTCCACTGTGTTATCATGCTCAACCTTAGCAGCAAGGTTCGCCGCATGTCTGCATTGCCTGCCTAGGATTTGCCAAAGGAAGTTTAATCATAAGATGCCCAACCGAAAATTGCGCCGCGTAGTTTCGTTCAGTCTTCTCGCCTGCGTGTTGCTTTGTGCCATGCGTGCGCCCGCTCGCGCAAGGCGGCGTCAATGCGCGGCTGAAGTATTGGGGGCAGTGGCTGGTGAATACCGTCGGCTTCGACGGCTACCGGTTGGATTTCGTGCGCGGTTATCAAGAGGATTTCATCACGGATTGGATCATCTACATGCCGCGCAAGAACGGCAACGTGCAGCGTTACGTCGTCGGCGAGTATTTCAGTAGCAACAAGGCGCGGCTCAAGGCTTGGGTACAGGCCCTCGCTACGCGCGGCGCAGATGCGGACGTGTTCGATTTCCCGTTGAAGTACACACTCAACGCGATGGCGAACGGCACATCCTCAAGCTTCGACATGCGCACGCTCAATCACGCGGGGCTGGTACGCGACAACACGGGCAACAACCTGTCGGGTCTTGACGTGAACACCTTCGTCGAGAATCACGACACGGGCAAGGATCACAACCAGTGGATCTTCAAAGATTGGCAGATGGCTTACGCCTACATCCTCTTCGCCGAAGGCCGCCCGACAGTTTTTTATCCACACTTCTACGGCGTCACACAACAAGGCGATGGCGGTTTTACGACGACCGCGCCTGCGTCTCTGCGCAACGACATCACGAACCTGATCAACTATCGCCGCACCTTCCTCGACGGCGACATGGTCGTTAACAGCGAGACGGGTAATCCGTACCCCATCGAGAACACCGCCAACGTCTATGTCGCGCGACGGCGCGATAATTCGTCGGAGTATCAGAAGAAAGGTGGGATGCTCGTACTTAATAACCACGAGACCGACACTAAGTGTCTCTGGGTGGACAACGCACCGGCCGGTTCTGGCTACACAAATTGGTACGGCGAGCGGTGGCTACGCGATCTGACGGGGCGGATGCCGGACGCAGAGATCGCCACTGACGGGCGCGTACAGGTCTGCGCGCCGCCACGCAGCTACGCCGTCTATGTCCCGTTCTCGGTTGTGCCATCACGGTCGGCGCGACGGACGGCTCGGCCGGCTGGTCTGTCGGCCTCGCTTACACCTGCGCCATCTGCGGCGACGACCCGCCCTCGACGGATGATCGCGTCCAGACGTACTTCGTCATTCCGAACGGCACAATCATCCCCGCGCGCGGTCACCTCCTGTGGACGAACACCTACAAGGGCACGAACAACGTCTATCAGGGCTACGGCCTGAAGGACTACGGCGGCACGGACAAGGGCGTGGGCGACTTGAGCGACCCCTTCTCGTTCTCCATCGAAGGCCCCGGCGACGATTACTTCGACGGCATCGCTCTATTCATCACGACGAATCAAAACAACTGGTCAATGGCCAACAGGCTCGACGCCGTCGGCAGCAACTTCGTCAATGCCATTAATCGCCTGCCGCTGTTCGTCGAAGGCACAGGCATTCAATATTATGGCGACTACTTCACCAACGCGCAGTACAGTTGGGTGCGCCGGCTGGAGAGCGGCACGCCGCAGGACACCAATAACAACGTCAACGACTTCGTGCTCGTCTCGCCCAACGGCTCACTCACAGCAGGCAGCCGGACGATCAACACCATCCTCGGCGCGCCCGGCCCAGAGAACTCAAACAGCCCCACGCAGAGCAACGCGACTGTGAAAGCTTCTCTGATCGATCCGCAACAGCCATCCACCGCGTCGCCCAACCGCGAGCGCGACACGACGCCCGTCAGCAACGGTGCCTTAGGCACGCTGACCATCCGCCGGAAGTTTACGAACAAAACAGGGCAGACCGTGACGCGCCTGCGCTTCCGCATCGTGGACATCACCACTTTGAATAGTCCGGGCGGGCCGCAAGCCGACCTGCGCGCGCTCGATTCGGTGAACGTCTCTGTGCCGGTCACGGGCGGCGGCACAATCTCAGTTAAGGGCACGACCATTGAACAGCCGCCGGCACAGACAAGCGGCGGCGGGTTGAACTCGACGATGGTCGTCGCCTTGCCCGCGCCGTTGGGCGCGAATGCAAATGTGACCGTGCAGTTTGTCTTAGGTGTGCAGCAGGGTGGAAATTTCCGTTTCCTCGTCAACGTCGAGGCCATAACGGCCCCGCCGCCCGGCGCGCAGAAACTCGGAGGCCAGCGGCCGGGCAAGCGGATTGATTAGCGTGTGCGCTTAACACGCGGGAGCGCAGATGCGCGTTAGCGTATGCGTGGCAGCCAGCGCGGGACGGCGGCACAATAGTTTTCATAAGCTGCACCGAACTTGTGGCGCAAGGTCGGTTCTTCGTAGAGCATGACGAAAAGGTTGAAGCCGACGAAGACCGCGAGCGCATACCAAAGAAGCGTGCGCGAAGCGAAGAACAACACTTCACCGATCAGGATCGACATCACGCCGACGTACATCGGATTGCGCACATAACGGTAGAGTCCGCGCGCGACCAACTCCTTCGGCGGATCAATCGGCGCGGGCGTGCCCCGTCCCGTGATCGCAAAATCCCAAGCGCACCAACAGTAGATCAAAACGCCGAGCAGGACGGGGAGCAAGCCGAGATAACGAACCGAACCGGCCGGCGGCATCTGGCGCGCGGGCAACAACGTGTATGGCAGATAGATGGTAACGGTGGCAGGGACAACGAGCGTGAAAATCAAAGTCTTGAGCAACGTCATGGTCGCACCTCCTCGTTTGATCAGATGCCCACGTTTAGGCCCGTGCGAGGTCTTCATGTAACAAGCAGGGAGGCTTTAGTTAAGCCTCTCCCTCGTCCGCTTCATTGCCGGCCAGTTTCTGTTGCCGGAGCGCAGCCGCGCCGAGCAAGCCGCCCATGCCCATTGATTCGACGGCCGTCGAAGGCACGAGCATCAGCGCGCCTTTCTCCTTCAAGCCCTCGTAGAGCATGTTCATCGCGCGCAAGTGGAGCGCCGTCGGATTGTCTTTGTACGACTTCGCCGCTTGCTCGAACATGTGCGCGATCTCAACTTCAGCCTCGCCCAAGATGATGCGTGCCTGCTTCTCGCGCGACGCTTGCGCCTCGCGCGACATCGCGTCCTGCAAAGAATCGGGAATGATCACGTCGCGCATCTCGACCGATTGCACGGTCACGCCCCAAGGGTTCGAGCGTTCGTCAATCAACTGCTGCAACTCGCCCTCGATCCGTTCGCGCCCGCGCAGTAGCTCCGACAGAGACGTGCGCCCGATGATGTCGCGCAAGGCGGTCTGCGCGGCCCAACTGACGGCCTGCGGATAGTCCTGCACTTCGAGCGCGGCCTTCTCCGGGTCATAGA